>Ga0123353_10001750_pt1 | contig 26625 bp, 20 predicted proteins | sample TergutLab28metaG_3_FD_92763 | JGI IMG/M metagenome (GOLD analysis project Ga0123353, IMG submission 92763) | Labiotermes labralis P3 segment gut microbial communities from Petit-Saut dam, French Guiana - Lab288 P3 | ecosystem: Host-associated > Arthropoda: Insects > Digestive system > Gut ...
GTCTTTTGCAGGTCTATGATGTAGATTCCATTGCGCTCCATATAGATGTAGGGAGCCATTTTCGGGTTCCATCGACGTGTTTGATGACCGAAGTGTACTCCGGCCTCCAAGAGTTGCTTCATTGATACTACTGACATTTTTTTCCTCCGTTTTATTTTGTTGTTAAGGGTTTCTCTTATGAGAGTATACCTTCCTCCGGTCCTGTCATCTTTTCCAACCTACTGCGCTATAAACGCAGCACTAAAGCGGAAAATCAAGTACCGTGTGTGATGGCATCGCGCCCTAAAATTGTTCCGAAAAACGGAACATTACGAAATATATCAGATAAATCCAAAAAATGCAAGTATTTTATTTATAGAAAATGTAGAAAAAATGCCACTTTCAGGCGGTTTTTCTACATTCAAACGTGTATAGACAGATTGTATAATTGATGATACAGTAATTATGGAACTGACGTGTGGCGGCTCGGTCACTACCTCATTGGAGGAGGTGATGCCTTGGTTACATACGAGATACTGTTTACGTATACTCTGGTAATCATAGCGATTATCACTCTTTGTCTGAAGATATTCAGGGATAGAGATAGATAACCCGAGACGCCTTAGCAATTAAGGCGTCTCAACTCGATTTTGGACTGAGCCGCCCTGCTATAGCGGCAGTTCCATTTGTAAAACTACTGTACCACAATCCAACAAATCCGTCAAGAGCAATCGGATGGTTTTACGAACTTTTACCCATACAAAGGTCCATAAGTTTTACACGCCCTATAATCAGCGTTCTCCTTATCTTCTGTACCAAAAGCTGACCATGCGTGCGGACGGAATATCCTGCTCTCGCAGACGTTGTGCATGGAGACGGGGATGCGGAGCATTGCACATAGGGTTATAATGTCTGCGCCTTTATGTCCGTAGCAGAAAGCACCGTGATTTGCACCCCAGTTTGCCATTACGCTGTAAGCATCCGTAAATGCACCTTTACCTGTCAAAACAGGTGCAAACCATGTTGAGGGCCATGTCGGGTCGGTGCGGTATAAGAGTGTGTGGTTTACTTCGGACGGCAGGTCTACTGTGTATCCTTCGGCAATTTGCATAACGGGACCGAGTCCGTCGATTAGATTTAAACGCAACATGGTTACAGGCATTTCTCCCTCGGTTTCCCACTTTGATGAGAAACCGCCGCCGCGGAAGTAGCCGTTGTTTCCGGGACACCATTGCGTTTTATCAAGACATGCTTTTGCATCCTTGTCGGTCATATCCCACCACGGCTTCATAATACTCTCGCCGTTTTCGTCCTTTGTACCGCCGCTTCCGTCAAGTGCGGCAGCTCCCGAATTTATCAAGTGGATAAAACCGTCTTTTGCTTTACCCTCCGGTTTCCAACCTGTTACACGTTCTACAGCATCGGGACTCCAGTATGTTCGGACATCGGCGAATATAGATGCCGCTCCGTCCATTAAGTGCGTAAACAGCATAGAAACACCGTTAAGCCCGTCATTTTCGGTTGCGAAAATCGTAGGCTGCCTGTTCCCGTTCCAGTCAAAGGTGGAGTTTATAATTGCTTCCGTGAAATCTCCGTTTGGTTTGTAGTCGGTCCACATACGCTGACCCTGGAAGCCGCCGGCAATGGCGTTGCGCCCCAAAGCCTCCTCGTGGAAACCGAGATTTGCAAGGTTGGGGTTGCCAAGTAATATATCCTTGCAAATTAGAGTCATTTTAACAACAAACTCCCATTGCTCCGCTTTTTGTTCGGGTGTAAAACGCTTTTCTTCGATATTCGGGTCAAAGCCTTCTTTGCAAAACTCTTTAGTCCATGCAAGAGCCTTATTAAATTCATCAGGGTCGAAAATACCAAGGTCTATGCGACGAAGGATTTCCGTCATGTCAACCCACTCTGAGCGCAGCCCGAGATATTTCTGCATAAAATCGTGGTCAAGAAATGAACCCGCAATACCCATTGAAACTGAACCGATGCCAACATAAGCTTTATTTTTCATTTGACCGACAGCGATAGCCGCACGCGCAAAGCGTAGTATTTTCTCTTGAACATCACAAGGCACTGAAGTATCTCCGGCATCCTGAACATCACGCCCGTAAATACCAAATGCGGGCAGACCCCTTTGAGCATGAGCGGCAAGAACAGCGGCAAGATAAACAGCCCCCGGTCGCTCCGTTCCGTTAAAACCCCAAACAGCCTTGACGGTATTTGTAGTCAAATCCATGGTTTCACTGCCGTAACACCAGCAAGGTGTGACAGTCAATGAACCGATAACGTTTTCACGCAAAAACTTCTCCGCACATGCACCGGCTTCATTCCCGCCGCCAATTGTACTGTCGGCAATAACACACTGCACGGGAGTACCGTCAGCATAACGAAGATTATCACTGATTAACTTCGCTGCCGCTCGTGCCATATTCATAGTCTGTTGTTCCAACGACTCGCGAACCCCGCCCCAGCGGCCGTCAATAGTCGGGCGTATACCAATTTTCGGATAATTCATATCATTTGCTTCCTTTCCGCTTTCCGTTTTAACTTTAACTCTAAGTTTCAACTATTTTATAACTCCTTTTTTCAAGAGTATATTCGCATAAATCGCGCTTTCTCCCGTAGCCACGACCGCAAACGCGTTTTTTGTGCGTTCGTAAAAGGAAAAGCGCTCCATATATTCAATTCTATCAGGTTCTTGCCCGTTCTTTTCTAAAATTTGTTTATATGTTTGCCAAATCGACGGTGTTGGAGTATTATCACCGGGAACGACCGCCATTAGTGCAACAGGATTATCGACATACTCATCCAGCGGGAACAACTCCAAAACAGCCTCAAGAAGCGGCGGTATGCCATGTCCGTCACAACGTACCAAACGCTTTGCATAAGAAACAGCGGGGAAATTCCCGTCGCCGATTACAATCTCGTCACCATGCCCCATTTCCATGAGTATTTTAAGAAACTCGGGCGAAATAAGGTTTGATATACCTTTTAGCATAAGATCCTCCCCCAGTCTTGTTTTAGCCCTCTTTGAAAAGAGGGTGCCGCTGAAAGCGGTGGGTATTTTTGGGCACTTGCGCAACCCAAAGGGTGATTTTAGGGCAGATGAACCGTCCCCCTGTCTTGGTGTTCAGGACAGATGAACCGTCCCCCTGTCCTTGTTGGGAGTGTGATATGGAGAACCGCCCGCTTGGGACGATTCTCCATTTTAATGCGAAGTTTTTAAAGATTAATCGTAGAGTAACAGAGCTATGTCGGGGTTGTCCATGTTCGTGGAATCCCACCATTGAGCACCTGTGTCAACATCACCGATTGTTTCGCCTCTGATTGCGCGAACAACAAGTGATACAGCTTGATAACCGATTTGGAATGGGTCTTGTGTGATTCCGCCCATGAATATACCTGATCGGACTGCAGCCTTTTGACTTTCACCGGCATCGAAGCCTACAATCGGTACCCCTGCGGGAACAACTGAACCGGCATTAATTGCGGAAATAACACCGTTGGCAGCGCCTTCGTTAGAGCAGAAAAAGCCGATGAGTCCCGGAAGAGTTAATGCGCCGCTTGCTGCTGTTGCCATGTCAACAGAACTGGAAGTCGCACCTACGACTACTTCGATTCTGACAGCAGCACCTGCATCTCCGGTATTGATAGCAGGGTATCCGCCTGTGATTGCTACACTGCTGTTGACGCCGCTTGCCAGTTGATGCATTTTTTCAGCAAATCCGCGAGTACGACCGGTAATGGATTCACTGGTTACATCTTGTGAGAGAACAACAATTACAACAGGGTCTGCTTCGGTTGCAGCTTCAATTTTATCCCTAATAACAGGGAACATATGGTCTGCGCCAAGTGCTGCAGCATTTTGGTTGTTTGTTGATGCTGTTGCACGGATTTGTCCCGCCGGGGCTTCAGGTACGCCTGAGTCAAAGCCGACTACGGGGATACCTTTGTCGTATGCATCTTGCAGTTGTGTAAGAACAGCTTGTGTGCTGAGTGCCGCAAGTGCAATACCATCCGGATTTAGTGCAAGCTGCTGATTAAACATGTCTACCTGCACATGAATGTCAGCTTCGCTTTCGGGACCGTCGAAGAAGACTTCTACGCCGTAGTGTTCACCTGCTGCTTGAGCTCCGGCATCAACAGCTTGCCAGAATTGATGTTGGAAACCCTTTGAGAGCACTGCAATGTACAGTCCGTCTCTGTCGTTGTTATCTCCGCATGCAGCTAAGAGCCCCAGAGATAACACCAAAACGATAATAATTGCGATTGTTTTCTTCATTTGTTTTATTCCTCCTTAAGTTTTTATCGTTTTTTGACTGCTTTATTTCTTAACCCGGTTTGCTCTGCGTGTACGCTGTATATCCAGGAACACAGCGCCGATTACGACAACTCCGGTAAAGAAAACCTGATAAGGTGCGCGAAGACCGATTGAAACAAGCCCCACGGCCAGTGTACTCATAATGAATACGCCTATTATTGTACCTGTGACAGAACCAACACCGCCGGAAAGTGATGTGCCGCCAATAACTGCCGCAGCAATTGCATCGAGCTCAAAGCCCTGTCCCGTGCCGGGGGTCATAACGGTATATGCGGCGGCGAAAAAGATTGAGGCAATTCCTGCAGAAGTTCCGCTAATCATGTATGTTATCATTTTCCAACGGCTTGCATTAACGCCGGACAGTCTGACAGCCTCTTCATTAGAACCGATTGCGTATGTGTACCTGCCAAGTTTTGTCATTTTTAGTATAATAAAAGTTAGTATTAAATATCCTGCAAGGAAAAACGCACCTGTCGGGATATTCCCTTCTGTTCTTAGGAAAAGCCTCACGAACCATGCATTTTCACCAAGCAGGGTGGGGAAGTTCTGTGCCCTGACGTTTGTTAATATAGACCCGAGTCCCATAGAAACCATCATCATGCCCAAGGTTGCGATAAACGGTGGCAGACCAAGCTTTGTGACAAGTAAGCCGTTCGCCGTTCCGAATGCTGTGCCGACTAAAATCATTATTATAAGGCAAAGCCAGAGAGGGAAACCAAAAACGGTGAAAAGCAGACCTCCGATGAGAGCGGAGCACATCATTACCGTGCCGATAGACAGGTCAATTCCTCCCGTTATTATGACAAAGGTGACGCCAATTGCAAGAAAACCTACAAAATACGAGCGGGATAATATCGACAAGGTTGTGGGAACGGAGACGAAGTTTCTCCCGAAATACGCGAAGAACAGATATAAAATGATGAGAGCACCAAGAGCTAAAAGCTTCTGCAATTGCATTCTTTTAATAAAATCCAACATATTTTCTTCCTCATTATCGCTAGATTCAGTTTTTTCTACCCGGCAGCCATTACTCACTAACTCCTTAGATTGCGGACGTAGTCAGCTTCCCGTAAGTCACGCGCCGCGTTCCAAATGATGGGTGGCAAGTGTCATGATCGCGTGCTGGTCTGCTTGCTCTATCGGTATAGTACCGGTGTGACAGCCTTCACACATTACGAGAATACGGTCGCTCATGCGCAACAGTTCCGGCAACTCAGATGAAATCATGATTATAGATTTGCCTTCTTTTGCCAACGCATTCATAAGCTTGTATATTTCGCTCTTCGCGCCTACATCTATGCCTCTTGTAGGCTCATCAAATATAAGAATATCACAATTGCGGATAAGCCATTTGGCAATGATAACCTTTTGTTGATTACCACCGGAAAGGTTCTTTAGAAGTTGATTGACTGTTGGTGTTCTGATATCGATTTTTTCTTTGTATTCTACAGAATCACGCGCAATCTTTTTCTCATTTAAGAACAATCCGTTGACATAATTCGAAAGAGATGCAAGAACGATATTGTCAGCGACTCTCATGCCGAGAACACACCCGAAATGCTTGCGGTCTTCGGAGAGATAGCCCAAGCCGTTTCTGACGGCATCCTCCGGTGTGCGTATATCAACCTTATCTCCATTGATAAAAATATCTCCCGCGGTTTTTTTGTCCGCACCGAAAATCAAACGCGCAACCTCTGTACGCCCTGCGCCCATTAACCCTGCAAACCCTAAAATCTCTCCTTTATGCAGCTCAAAAGATATATCCTCGACATCTATTGATGAAAGCCCCTCTACCTTGAGAACAACGGGTGCATCGGGAGGGACACTGCTTGATTCCTTCGGCTGCTCGTATGTCACACGACCTATCATCATTTGAATTATCTCACTGATTTGTACATCGTTTGTATCACGGGTGCCGACAAACTCACCATCACGAAGCACGGTTACTCGATCCGATATTTGTTTTATCTCATCCATGCGATGCGAAATATATATCATTGAAACGCCTTTTTGCTTAAGCTCATTAATCAGCTTAAACAGAACTTCTGTTTCCGTGTCGGAAAGGGTGGAAGTCGGCTCATCAAACACTATGACCTTAGCGTCGAATGAAATTGCCTTTGCAATCTCTACTATCTGCTGCCTGCCAACGGTCAAATCCGCCAGCTTGGAACGCGGATCGATGCTTTTAATGTTCATCCGGTCAAAGAGCTCTTGTGTTTTTATCTCAATGCTCCGATCATCCAAAAAGAAGCCTTTGCTCTCGCGTCCTATAAATATATTCTGAGCAACCGTAAGATGCTTCATAAGATTCAACTCTTGATGAACAATAGAAATACCTGCATCCTGCGCATCTTTTGGTGACTTGAAATGAACCTTATTTCCAAAATAGATAATTTCACCGGAATCAGCCATGTAGATGCCGGTAAGGATTTTCATAATAGTTGATTTCCCTGCGCCGTTTTCACCGACAAGAGCCAAAACCTCGCCCTGCCTTAAGTTAATGCTACAGCTTTTAAGCGCATGAACACCCTGGAATCGTTTGTCAATATCCAACATTTCCAGAATGTAAGTGTTGCTCACGGTTTCGTGCATTGAAATTATCACCACCGTCTGGTAGTATAACACAACAAAATAGACATTTCCATAGGGTTTAGTAAAAAAAATGACAAAACATGAAGCACTATACAAATACTTCGGCTACACAGAGTTTCGTCCTTCGCAGGATACCGTGATTGACGCGCTTTTGTCGGGGCGTGATGTGCTTGGTGTCATGCCGACGGGAGCGGGGAAGTCCGTGTGTTTCCAAATCCCGGCAGTTCTATTACCTGCAGTGACCATTGTAGTATCGCCGCTTATATCACTAATGAAAGACCAAGTATCACAACTCAAACAAAGCAAAATCCCTGCGGCATTCATAAACTCATCACTGACTGCCGAACAGTATCGGGAGGTGCTGCGGAGAATAGGTGTCGGTCAGTACAAAATTGTATACGTCGCGCCGGAAAGACTCGGTACAGAGGACTTTTTACGGTTCGCCCGCGAAACGCCGATTTCGCTGCTGGCAGTGGATGAAGCACATTGTGTATCACAATGGGGACAGGACTTCAGACCAAGTTATCTGCGAATAACCGACTTTATAAATAAACTGCAAAAACGCCCCGTCATCGGAGCATTCACAGCAACAGCGACAGACGCTGTTAAAAAGGATATCATAAATCTGCTCGGTCTTCGTGACCCGCTGAGCCTGACAACGGGTTTTGACAGACCCAATTTATATTTCGGAGTAGAAAAACCTAAAAATAAATCAAAGCGTTTTCACGAGTTGATAGCAGAGCGTGACGGAACATGCGGAGTGGTCTATTGCGCTACGAGAAAAAACGTTGACACAATCTGCGCAGAGCTTCGCAGACGCGGAATATCCGCAGGGCGTTATCATGCAGGTCTTGAAGATACAGAACGTCGTGTGAATCAGGATAACTTTATACAAAACAGGATTTCTGTAATAGTTGCAACTAATGCATTCGGAATGGGGATAGACAAGCCTGACGTCCGGTATGTCATACACTACAACATGCCGAAAAACCTTGAAAACTACTATCAGGAAGCAGGACGGGCGGGCAGAGACAGAAAACCGTCGCAATGCACGCTGCTGTTCTCGGAGGAAGATATAAAGACAGCCGAGCACTTCATAAAAAGTACCGATGATAATGACGGACTAAGTGAAAAAGAAAAACGGAGAGTCCAAAGGGAAGATGTAAAAAGACTCGATAAAATGATACGGTACTGCGAGATAGATGGCTGCCTGAGAGCTTATATACTGGGTTATTTCGGTGAAAGGCAAAAAGGCAACTGCGGCAACTGCAGCAACTGCCTGAAACCCGGCTTCTGGAGCAGGTTGTTTGGGTTGTCAGGGGGACGGTTCTCCTGACAAACTATGGTGAAATTTCTACAAATGTTGTCAAGAGAACCGTCCCCCTGACAACCCCGACAACCCTGATAATTTCTGCAACAGAAGAGCAATCTTCTTAACATGCCTTGCTGACACACCTACGCGCTCGCCGCCGATAAGTACCAGCTCGTATTTCTCACTGTCTATCATTGTGATTTTTGCCAGATTCACGATAAATGTCCTGTGACATCTGTAAAAAGTGCTGTCCAGTTGCTGTTCTATTCTTGATAAATTTTCACGAAACTCGTATCTGTCATTATGCGTAACTAAAATTACATTATGTGTATGAATGGGAGAATTTCTGAAATAAAGTATATCATCACAATCAATAACAACCGTTGTATGCTTTGAAACTTTTATTGGGAATTTTTGCTGCAAAGGAGTTGCTGCCGTGCTGTATTTTTTATATGCATCTATTATGCATTCAGCTATACGCTTTTCAAAACCCGGTGTACCTTTTACCACATAATCAAGAGCTTCAACTCTGTACTTCATTGTTAGCGGCAGGGAATACTCATCAGCCGTTACAAACACAATAAAACCGCGAGGGTCGTATGCTCTGATTTTTTCCGCTAGTTCAATTCCTGTCATATCAGCGCATAAATCAATGTCTAAAAAATACAGTCCGGCGATTTTGTTATCCTGCAAATACTCTAAAATTTCGTTCGGAGAGCTTGCGGTTTTCTCTATTTTTACATCTAAATCCTCTATGGTTATAACCTGTTCGACGCACTTTTTTATTTTGCTCATACAGCCCGGGTTGTCTTCACATATAAGAACGCTCAGCATATCGTCTCACTCCTTTGAAATAATCAGTTTTTGTGTAAACCATTTATCGTTAATATGAGTGCTCAAAAAGAGTTTATCATTCTCATTTACCAGCATTGATGCCGTATATAAGCCCAAGCCGTTGCCGTTTGGCTTAGTTGTGTATCCTTTCTTAAAAATCACTGAAACCATGGGCGGTTCCCGGCATGTATTGGAGACCGCAAAAATATTACCGTAATCATTTTGGGTAAGCAGAATGTTTAATACAGGCTCTTTGGTATTCAAGCATGCTTCAATGGCATTATCCAGCAAAATTCCCATTATCCTGCAAATATTTACCAAATCATTATGACTAAAATCTATCGTTTCATTTATTTCCAGTATTACTTTAATACCCTTCCTTTGTGCGTATAATACCTTAAATAACAAAAGGCTCTTTATTTCAGGCGTTTTTATGTGCGTAAAATTATCAATTGATGTATTTTTAGATGTAGTATTATCTGTAAAACAGTGCATGTAATCATTATAGAATTTCCGAATACCCTCCATATCTTCATTTTCGATATATTCGAAAAATCCCAGCATCAGATTCTTATGGTCGTGGATGAATTTTCGAACTTCCAGCGTTAGTTCTTCAATGTTGACGGTATATGACTGCAGGTTATCCAACATTTCCTTGTGATGGTTTATTTCAACATCTTTTTGAAATTTCTCCGCAAAGGTTATTACTATATATGCAAGAATAATAAAATGAAGCGCCAGAGACGATGCATATACCAAACCCATCACTTCAGGCTCAAGAATGCCGCGTACATAGGAATGTAATTGAAAATAAATAAGCGTCATGGAAGCGAGCGCAAGCATATAGATTGCAAGCTTCTTCCTTATGCTGTCTTCGAGGTCTATAATCCGCTTTTTCAGAAAAATGCCGAATATGTACGAAACGAAAAAAGTCAAAGGGATTGCGAACGCAACAAAAATGAACCACCAAATCCAATCGCCGGGATTATAACTTTCAAAAACGGCGGCAAGAATCGCACCGGTTACATTTCCCGCAAGTAGAAATACAATATTCGAAAGCACAGCATAAAAAATACAAAGCGGCAAGTTTTTTGCTATGGAATTTGCTATCAGTGAAATGATTGATATATAAGCAATACTGCCCACTATGCCCGTTAAATAGCTTTCAGGGAAAATATAGACACTTAACAGTACAATTGATGTATATATAAATACTATCGCAAGCAGCGTTTTTTTCCAGCCGAACTTTATTTTGCTTATATTTGAAAAAGCTATAAACAAAACGGGTGCCTCAAGCAACGGATATATGAAATACGGATTTATTTGCATGGAATGCTACCTCCAACAAAAAACATCATAACATAAAAACCGTGTGAAAACTGCTTTTTTGTCTTGAAAGAGCCGTTTTTTGTCTTGAACGTATTTTGTATCACTTTTTTGCTTAAATCTTAAGAAATGCAGCTCTTGTACTTGATAAATGCCTTTAAATATGGTATAATTACCGCTAAGATTTGGTCCTGAGATTTGGTCATTAAGTTGCCGATAAATCGAGTAAGGATTACTGTAATTATAACAAAGTAGGGAGACTGCGATGAAAGCAAAAAGGATTTTTGCGATTTTATTGGGAATATTGCTCATAATGAGCGCATTCCCGATGGTTGCATCTGTCGCATCTTCGGACACAGAAGTACATGGCGGTGACGGCGGCATATTACTCCCGACTATATCATACACGCAGCTTAGGGAGGCCGCGCTCCCCACAAGTACGCCCTTTACATTTACTCTTGACCCGCAGGGCATGTCTCACCTGACCAACGAACAAAGAGATGCTCTGGCTGTAGAGCCGGGAGGCACCCGCCTCGGTGAAATAGCAGTTATAACACCATGCAGCAACTCTGACTGCGATTATCACTATGGTGGTGGTACGGCATGCAACGAAGTAACAGGATGGAAGCTGCTTGATACAGCAGGGCAAATCATATTCTCAACCTATGCTCCATGCTTTATAAATAACAGCAACTTTGACGTAGCACTTGAAATCGAGTTTTCATTTGATGCCGGTACCTCCGGTGTCGTTGTGGTAGGAACCCCCGAGGCTGCTGTCACCGGCACCGCCCGCAATATATTCATCGGAGCAGTGTTCTCTTCTGATAATGTAAATACCACTCCGACCGATTTCACAGGAAATTTGACGTTACCGCTCCTCGCCGCACCCCAAAAGCCGCTGTTCCTTCTGGGCGCAGCAGAATACACTAACGAAACCACGGTAACCAGATTGCCGGATGAGCCGGACGGGATAATTCAGTCAATAGTAGTAGAGCAAAGAAAAACAAAAGCAGCCGGCGACACCGGGCACGGAACACAACTCACTCTTGTCGGCATATGCAACCCGAATGCCGACTGGAGCGGGTTTGACGATTATGTGGACGAACTTTCGATTAATATCAGGTTCACCCTAAGTATTCCGACAGTAACAACCTGGTCGTTCACAGCACCATCGCCATTTGTCTTTCCGGGCACTCCAATTCCCGGAGCGTACGCACTGGTCGAAGGCAACGGTTTGACCGCCGACGACTTCATCACGTGGATACCCCCGGTGTACAACCCGATAGAACCGCCGATAGAGCCGCCGATAATATCACCGTCGGAAAATAACCTTCCCAGCGGCTTTATGGGCACTTCAATCTTCCCGGTTACTAATCCTGCTGTGAATGAATGGAGACGCGACACGTCCAAAGTCACTTTAGGTGTAGCCGGTGTAGTCCCGTTCCGGCGTGCTGCCGGTGTAACCATAGATAGGATTGTTTATGCATCGAATGGAAACATAATTGCAACGACGGATTACACATTCGATCAAACAAATATAATTTTCACTGTACAAAGAATGAATAACATGAAAAACGATAACGCAATCGGTGCTGAAATAGTATGGCTTATATATCTATCCGATGACCCCGAGTTCTCATATGCTCTGACGTGGGTTATCACTTAATATCTTTACTGATAAGCATATGAAAAACGGTCTTGTCTGAATAAAAATCTGTCCTGCTGCAACGTGATGCTATTCTGTGTCATTTTGTGCGACTAATGCTATTCTGTGCCATTTTATGCGACCTCTTTATCAATTAAGTGTCATATTGTGTAACAACCCACTATTCATGTGTCATTCTGTGTCAATCAGTCACTTGACAACCCCGGCTTAATCGGCTATAATGGCACTAACTTCGAATAATGGACGAACATTGAGAGGGGTTATATGAGTTACATAAAACGTGATATTGAAAAAGTGTTTCTTGAGCTATCAAACCAGTTCAAGGTTGTACTAATTACAGGTCCGCGTCAAGTTGGAAAAACCACAATGCTGGAAAAGCTCATGTATGGTGCTGACAGAAAGTATATATCCCTTGATGATTTGGAAGCTCGAAATATTGCAACAAGCGATCCTAAAACGTTTACCGAAATCTATGCACCACCGGTATTTATAGATGAAGTACAGTATGCTCCTGATTTATTTCATTATATAAAAATGCAAGTTGATAAGCGCAATCAACCCGGAGATTACTGGCTTTCGGGGTCACAGCTATTTAAACTGATGCGTGGAGTGAACGAGAGCTTGGCAGGACGTGTCGGTTTACTTGATTTATTCCCGTTATCTCAGAATGAGATACACAATAAAAAAGAATGCAAACCACTTGACACGGATTTTCGTAACCTTAGCGAAAGAGCTAACGGTATTCCCGATGCATCGTCAATTGACATTTTTACGCGTATATATAATGGTGGTATGCCACAGCTAATCGCAGATAGAAACGGTTACAGAGATAGGTTCTACGAGAGCTATATCCGCACTTATATTGAACGTGATGTACGTGATTTGTCAGGTGATATTAATGTATTGAAGTTTTATCGCTTTATGGTCGCTGTAGCAGCAAGGACATCACAATTAATTAACTATAAATCGATAGCTGACGATGCGGAGATAGACCAGGTGACTGCCAAGAACTGGCTTAATATATTAGAGACACTTGGAGTTATATTCTATCTTCATCCATACTCTAACAATACTCTCAAACGTACAATTAAATCGCCGAAACTATACTTTTATGACAGTGCTTTAGCTGCCTATTTATCGCGATGGAGCGGTGCGGAAGTGCTGATGGCAGGTGCGCAAAGCGGTGCCATGCTCGAAAATTATGTTGTATCCGAAATTATAAAAGGATACTACAATTGTGGGAAAAGACCACATCTATACTATTATAGAAATAAGGATGGAAAAGAAATCGATGTTTTATGGGAGGAAAACGGAACTCTTTACCCTCTTGAAATAATGAAAACCCACAACCCTGACTCGCGCCTCACAAATGTTTTTAACGTTCTCGAGAAGAGCGATAAAATACTGGGTAACAGCGGAATAGTCTGTCTCAGAAATGAATTTACACCACTTAGCAAAAGCAGCAGTATTATTCCCATTAGATGTGTATGATGTACACAACGGAATCGGACGCTTTTTTAGAATGAAATGAGAACGATGTCTTTATAATCGGCTGTAACTGTGTGCGTAAATATAGTTACAGCCGATTATAGTATAGTGTTGCGTTTGTTGTAATGCCTTGACATTCAGAGATAACAATGATATACTTCCGGTAACAGTGATTTGTGGAAATAATAATGATGGCTGTAACTGTATAATAGCACATAGTTACAGCCGATTATAGATGAGGTGCTTTTATGCTGATTGGTAGAGAAAGTGAGATTGAAACGCTTCAGTACTGTTGTGATTCAGATAAATCTGAGTTCGTTGTAGTTTATGGAAGACGCAGAGTGGGAAAAACATTTCTTATTAAGGAGTTCTTCGGCTCAAATATCACATTTTATGCAACAGGAATTCTTGGTGGAGATAAAAATGAGCAGCTTAATACTTGGAATGAAGAAATGAAACGTATCGGAGAACCGGAATTAGCCAAAGCCGACAACTGGTTTGATGCATTTAAGAGCCTTAATATGCTGATTGAAAAGACAGAAGGAACACAAAAAAAAGTCGTGTTTCTGGATGAGATACCGTGGATGGCTACAGGACGGTCAAAATTCTTAATTGGACTTGACTACTTCTGGAACAGATGGGCATCATCTCGTACAGATGTTATCCTTATTATATGCGGCAGTGCAGCTTCGTGGATTACAGATAAAGTTGTTAATAATAGAGGAGGTCTGCACAATCGTCTTACACAACAGATATATATTAAGCCATTTTCTTTACGTGAATGTGAGCTATATTATAAAAGCAGAAATATACCATTGACGCGTTATCAAATGGCTGAAGCATATATGATTTTTGGCGGAATTCCATATTATCTCAGTTTAATGAAATCGCACCTAAGCTTATATCAAAATGTCGATACAATGTATTTTTCTGAAAATGCAGTGCTTAGACACGAGTTAATCAATCTATATAGATCCTTATTTAGTAATAGCGAAAACTATATTAAGGTTATAGAAGCTCTAGCAAATAAGGGCATAGGTTTGTCGCGCGCCGATATTATAGAAGCGACAAAACTGGCCGATGCCGGTTCGTTAACAAAGATATTAAATGATTTGATTATAAGTGGTTTTATACGTAAATATGTCGGTTATGGTAAAAAAGAAAGAGATTGCACATATCAGCTAATAGATTTCTTTTCATTGTTTGACATAAGATTTCGTGGAAAGCGAGAGGAATTTAATGCAAACTACTGGCTTAGTTTTTCATCTACACATGCTTACTCGATATGGAGTGGTTTTAGCTTTGAAAAATTGTGCTTAATACATCAAAACCAAATACGAAAAAAACTAGGAGTCTCCGGAGTGTTGGCATCAATCTTTTCATGGAGGGGGAGCTATGAAAAGAAAAACGTTCAAATAGACTTAATAATAGATCGTAACGATAATGTAATAAACCTATGTGAAATGAAGTTTTCATCATCCGAGTACTCAGTTACCAAAGATTATAGTGCAGAACTCCGCAGGAAAAGGTCAGCATTTTCAAACAGCACGAAAACTCGAAAAGCACTAGTGACAACAATGGTTACAACATTTGGGCTTGTTAAAAATGCTTATGGTATGGAAATATCATCACAAGTAACGCTTAATGACTTATTTGACTAACCAAGCGGACCAAGCGGACCAACAAATTACAAACTAGCGGATGAAACGTTTACAAACTAGCGGATGCAATACTTGCGAAGGATACCGGCGGCAGTGACCATAAGCTGGACGATGAAACAATTTCCGACTATCTTTCTGCACTTGAAAGGATTATGGTTGTGGATAATCTGCCTGCATGGAACACACATATACGTTCGGCTGATATGCTTCGGAAATCATCTAAGCGACACTTTGCAGACCCATCAATGGCAGTAGGCGCATTGGGTCTTACGGTTGATAAGCTGCTCAACGATCTTAACTACTATGGTCTGCTGTTTGAATCTCTCGCCATCCGTGACCTGCGTATTTATACTGAAGCAAACGGTGGCAAGCTATTCCACTACCGTGATTCACGGGGGTTAGAGATTGATGCTATAGCCGAGTATGCCAACGGCACGTGGGGAGCGTTCGAGGTCAAGCTGGGTATCGGGTCGGTGGATGAAGCAGCCGCCACCCTCTTGCAGTTTGACGCTAAGATTGACACAAAAAAAACTAATGCTCCGGCGGCACTTACAGTGATTACCGGCAACGGTTTTGCTTATCGCAGACCGGACGGGGTTAATGTTGTGCCACTAGGTGTATTGAGTATTTGAATATAAAGGGTGGATATTCACCATTCGGGGCAAATTCACTTGAAGGACCTAAGTGGTGCGAAAAGACATGGGCAGCTCTGAATCACGCTAACAGTGCGGCATTTATCATGGATCCTACCGATAACCACAACAATAAAACACTCGCGAAACTAAATCCGGCTCCTGTGCTTTCCGGTGAAACCCCGCGGTTACACAGTTTTTATCGGGAAATGGTACGACAGCGAGGTTGACTTCCTTGCAGTACGACAGGATACCAGGGCATACTATCAAGTGACATTAAGCATGATGGATGAAAGCGTAAAGACACGTGAGCTTGCGCCATTGATCGGAATTCGGGACAACTACGAAAAAGTCCTGCTTTCTATGGACAAAACCTATATAACAGGGTATGAGGGTATCCGCTTCAAAATGTAGTAGACTTTCTGATTGAAGAGTAAATGGTACTATAGTTGTCCTTTCGTGTGAAAACGCAATTACTATAACTGTCTTTTCGTGCGAAATCGCAACAATATTATTTGTCTTTTCGTGAATCTTATGCTATGCTACAGTCAATGCTACATTTAAGTAGTTCAGGAGGTTAGCATAGTGACTACGTTGAAAAGAAAAATTTATAACGATTTGCTCACATGGAAGAAAAAAAGCAACGGAACCACCGCATTGATGATTGAAGGCGCGAGGCGTGTCGGCAAGAGTTTTCTTTGTGAACAGTTCGCAAAAAATGAATATAAAAGCGAAATTATCATTGATTTCGGTAACGCACCGAAAGAGATTACAGATTTGTTTCTAAATGAATTTTCAAATCTTGATTTGTTTTTCGAAAAGATGTCTGTTTACTATTCAAAGACTCTCTATACAAGAGAATCCGTCTTTGTTTTTGACGAAGTGCAGCAGTTCCCACGTGCCAGGCAGCTTATAAAGTATCTGGTTGCGGACGGGAGATATGACTATATTGAAACAGGATCCTTAATAAGATTAAGAAAGAATGTTAAAGATATTATCATTCCTTCCGAGGAAGAGCATATTGTAATGTTTCCGCTCGATTTTGAAGAATTTTTATGGGCATTAGGCGACATGGTGACAGCTCCGTTCATCAAGCAATGTTTTGACGAAAGGATGCCGGTAGGGCAAGCTCTTCACAGAAAAATCATGAATGACTTTCGACAGTACATTCTTGTAGGCGGTATGCCACAAGCAGTGCTTGAGTATGTCAGCACTAAGAATTTTGAAGCAGTTGATAATGTTAAGCGGCGTATATTAAAACTATATCGGGATGACATTTCGAAGTTCGCTGAAGGACATGAGGACAAGGTGTTTGCGATATTCGACGAAATTCCCGGCCAGTTATCAAAGGGAAATAAGAAGTATCGGTTGTCATCTATATCAAAGGAGGCTCGCTTCAGGAGCTACGAGGAATCCTTTATTTGGCTCAGTGAAGCAATGATAATCAACACTTGCTTGAACGCTACAGACCCCAATATCGGACTTGCGCTTAGTGCGGATTACACATCACAGAAGTGTTATTTGGCTGACACCGGACTTCTTGTTACTCAGACATTTATGGACAGCCCGTATATCGATAATGAGTTATATAAAGCGATTCTTTTTGATAAGCTAAGTATTAATGAAGGAATGATAATGGAAAATATAGTCGCTCAAACACTGCGAAAAAATGGACACAAGCTCTATTTTTATTCCCGAAACGACAAAGAACACCGTGAAAACCATATGGAAATAGACTTCCTAATCACCGAAAAGAGAAAGGTAGCACCTATTGAGATTAAGTCCGGGAGTTACAAATCCCACTCTTCATTAGATAAATTCAGGAAGAAGTTTTCATCAAAGCTCTCAAACTCATATATTCTTTACACAAAGGATGCCATGGTTAAGGATGGCATCATACATCTTCCAATCTACATGGCAATGTTTCTGTGAAGACTGTACTTTCTTCTCCGTATGATAGTGAAGCCCTCGATAATAGCTAAGTTGTATCGGGGTAAGATTACGTCGCGTGATTTGAAAATCAATAATCCAAATCAACGCATCTCCACGTGACACCAGCTCGATGATTACAAAGCCGCATATGGCAATCACCTGATGGTTGAATTGAATTACTAACTATGATATTATCTTTGTCAATCGGAAACGACAGTTACAAAGCCGAATTAGCAAAGCCATATATCTATACCAGACATGAGGACATGAGGTTTCAGTAAATGAAAAGGGTTATCACATACGGGACATTTGATTTGTTCCATGAAGGGCACTATAATCTGCTAAAGCGCGCCAAGGCTCTTGGCGATTATTTAATTGTGGGTGTAACAACCGAGCAATTTGACGAATACAGGGGCAAAGTGAACTTAACAGATACCCTGCTGCAGAGAATAGAGCACGTAAGGCAAACAGGCTTTGCGGATGAAATTATTATCGAGGACCATGTAGGGCAGAAAAACGAAGACATTCAAAGATATGCCATCGACATTTTCACAGTGGGATCAGACTGGCATGGAGCGTTTGATTCCCTAAAAAGCTTATGTGAGGTAGTATATATCGACCGCACAAAAGACGTGTCAACAACAATGCTCCGCGAACAAAACCAAAAAATCATAAAGCTCGGCATAGTCGGATCAGGCAGAATCGCCCACAGATTTATGCCCGAAGCTAAACGCATCAGCGGGATCAATATCGAAGCGGTATATAACCCGCGGATCCAAAGCGCAAAAGCATTCGGCGATGCATATGAGCTTAATACATCCACGGATGACTGGGAGCTTTTCTTAAACAAAATTGATGCAGTATATATTGCTTCACCCCATAATACGCATTATGACTATATCATTATGGCATTAAATGCAGGAAAACACGTGCTATGCGAAAAACCGATGGTACTAAAAAAAGCTCAGGCGGAAGAAGCATTTGCTTTGGCAGAAAAGAAAAAACTCGTTCTCATGGAAGCAATAAAAACCGCATACGCCCCCGGATTCATACAGCTATTAAACATAGCAAATATAGGAAGCATTGGCAGAATATACGATGTCGAAGCATGCTTTACAAAGTTAACATCCGGCAATGTAAGAGAACTGAGAGCAGAAGAAAACGGCGGCAGCTTTACGGAGCTTGCAAGCTATCCGCTCCTTGCGATAATAAAACTTCTAGGAAGTGATTACAAAGACCTCCGTTTTGAAAGCTTCACAGACAGTAACGGTGTGGACATCTACACCAAGGCATACTTCAAATACAATGACAGTCTAGCAACAGTCAAGGTCGGGTTGGGCGTCAAATCTGAAGGACAACTGATTATATCCGGCACAAACGGTTACATCATAGTAGAAGCTCCATGGTGGAAAACACAAGGATTTGAAGTCAGGTATGAGGACATCACCCGGAATGAGAAATTCTTCTATAAATTTCTCGGCGAGGGTCTGCGATACGGGGTCATCGAATTTGCCTCAATGATTAACAGGGTTGAAAAGAAAGGGTACAAGCTGACCGCCGGGGATTCTATTGCGATTGCCGGAATAATGGAGAGATTTTTGGATGCCGGAAGGGAATCATAGGATGGAGACTTCTTTATTGACTGTAATAAAGAACATATACGAAAGCATTGCAGATGAGCAATCAAAAAAAATCTATGAGAGCAGATTACTTTATTCTTTGACAGGATCTTATAAGTTTATTGATGGTGTGGTTTCTTTATCATTTAAAGATATAGAAGTGTGTAAAGACATATTAGGAAAGGCCTTCATGGACCTCAGTGATGACGTTGTAGTGTACGGCGCGGGACATTTAGGATACATTTTAACGGTACTATGTGATATGTTAAGAATCTGTGCTTTTTGCGATAGTGATACCGGAAGGCATGGGAGTATGTACAATGGCTATAAGGTGCTCTCTCCTCATGAGCTAAAAGAGAAACATAGTGGCAGCGTCATTATCATCGCAACGGCTAAAGAAGGTAATGTTGCTGATATCACAGAGAAGTTGCTTGGTTTAGGCTTTGACAAAGACAGAATACTTGATTTTCACGGATTACTGCAGTCAAATGGTATAAATCAATTTTCATTCCATGAAACGCAGTACTTTGACCCGGAAATAGTCCTTCCTATTTTATTGGAGGATGAAGTCTTTATAGATGCCGGTTGTTATGATTGTCATAATAGTATACAGTTTGCCAAGCTGTGTAATAACAGATACGAGAAGATTATAGCGTTTGAACCAAATCCAAAGCAATATTCTACTTGCCAACATAACTCAACGGTAATCGAAAATTTTACTCTTTACAAATATGGGTTGTGGAATGAAAACGCCAAACTGAGCTTTATAAATAATAACGCCGCAGGGAATGCACATTTTTCCGGAATGTCCGGTGAGGATGTGATAAAAATCGAAGCAGTCCGATTGGATGATATATTAAATGGTGAGAAGGCCTCTTTTATAAAAATGGACGTAGAGGGTGCAGAATTAAACGCATTGAAAGGGGCGGAGAAGACGATAATGAATTATCATCCCAAACTCGCAATCAGTCTGTATCATAAACCTGAGGATGTTTGGGAAATTCCGGCATATATCTTATCTCTTGACAATAGTTATAAACTATATCTGAGGCACTACTCATTTTACGGCAGTGAAACTGTCCTTTATGCGGTATGAGGCATTAGGTTATGGAAAAGATATCAGTAATAATCCCCGCTTATAATGTTGAGGCGTACATTAGAAAATGTCTTGACAGTGTAATAAAACAAACGCATGAGAACCTTGAAATCCTGCTGATAAACGACGGGTCGATCGACAATAGCGGGCTGATTTGTGATGAATATGCCGCAAAAGATAACAGGATAAAAGTATTTCACAAGGAAAACGGCGGATTGAGTACTGCACTGAATATCGGATTGTCGAACTTCACCGGTGACTATCTTGGCTTTGTCGATTCGGACGACCGGATAGAGCCGGATATGTATAAAATCCTACTCCGGGCTGCAAAAAGAGAGTGTGTCCCGATAAGTGTCGCCGGTTACTATAAAGCAACCGAAACAGGGTCGACGCAAATGACAAACAGGGATAAAATACCGTGTGGCGAGATATCAACGGAAAACATGCTGCTGTACCCGCTAAAACGGGACAGTTACATGGGGTTTTGCGGATATGTCTGGAACAAGCTCTACTGTGCAGAGATAATAAAAACAAGCGGACTGTACTTTGATGAAAAAATAAGGTACGGCATGGACGTTCTATTTTATATAAGTCTTGTTTCGATGGTTAACAGTAACGGCATATATACCGATAAACCAATATACCACTATTTCCAACGTGACACCGCAATTTCGAAAACTGAATCTGTCGATATCATGACCGATATAGTGACGGTCTATAAAAGAGTCGAGCATATACTGGAAAACAGCGGATACTCGCATATCAGCTACTGGGCTAGAGGGTTCTACTGTCATCACGCCGGTGTCGTAGTAGAAGCCGCATATAAGAATAACGATGAAAAGACCTTAACGCTAATGCAAAACGAAATTAGAAAGCATATAGACGATTATATAAAGACAAATAAAGAGTTTCCTGATAAAATCGAGAGGATGCGTAGTCTACTCGATTTGGAGGTTAAATAGCAGTGAAGAAAAAAAATGAAGACTATCCAATTGACATTCTTATTTCCTGGGTAGATGGAAACGACCCCGACTGGCTTGCGGAAAAAGCAAAGTATTCGCCAAAAGAAGTGATTACAGACGATCGCGCCTTGCGCTACCGTGATTGGGATAATCTGCAATATCTGTTTAGGGGAATCGAAAAGTTCGCGCCATGGGTCAATAATGTTTTCTTTGTCACATGGGGTCATCTTCCAAAATGGCTAAACACAGACGCACCAAAGCTCAGGATAGTAAATAACCATGATTATATTCCGTCCGAATACAACCCTACGTTTTCTTCACATACAAAAGAGATAAACTTCCATCGGATCAAAGGCTTGTCGGAACACTTTGTCTACTTCAATGATGATATGTTCCTGCTCAGACAAACACGACGTGAAGATTTTTTCAAGAACGGAAAACCCTGCGATTGCGCAATCTTAACGGCGCATTCACATAACGAAGCAGAGCCTTATATGTTTTTCCAATACAGAGCGACGGGCATAATGAACAAATACTTTAATAACAAGGAAGTCATCAGAAAAAACCGTGGCGGCTGGTATAGCTTAAAATACGGAAAAATGCTCTTTCGCTCGTGGGTATTGTCCGGATTCCCTAGGTTTACAGGGGTATGGCAGCAGCATCTGCCGTTTACCCTGCTAAAGTCAACCATGGAGGAGCTGTGGGAAAAGGAGTATGAATCATTCCATCAAACATGCCTGAACCGCTTCAGGAGCATGTCGGACTATAATATATGGGTGTTCAGAAACTGGCAGCTCGCGTCAGGAAACTTCCATCCCAGAGGACTCAGAGCAGGCAACAACTTCAATATCAATAATGAACGCTCTCTCAAGGAAGTCACGGACTATATAGAGAAGCAAAAAAGAAAAATGATTTGCATTAATGATGCAGAAATGAGCGATGAAGAATTTACTAAAGTGAAAAACGCGCTAATCCAAAGCTTTGATAAAATTCTGCCGGAAAAATCCGTGTATGAGATAGGTATGAAGGTAAAATGAAAATAATTTTAGAAGCACAATATACATGTTCGGCAGAACCTAGAGGTATTTCACATTATACTATCCAAGTCATTCGACAACTGTTAAAAAGGCACAGGTACAGCTATGAACTGACTTTTTTTGATGGAAACCGTGAAATGGGGAATTATAGCCGGATCGAAAAGCATTTTAGCAGCTTTAATGTTCCAACCCACGAATGCAATACCATTAGCTATCGTGAAACATTCTCAAACAGAGAGATATATAAGGATAAAAGCTATAATGATTACACCGGAGCATATGGTGATATCTTTCATTTTTTTAACTTAGTATCAATACCGGGAAACCTCAAAGGGGAAATGGTAGTGACAATACACGATATGTTACACGTCAAGCATCCCGAGTACTACTCACCAAGAGCTGTGGAAATGATAAAGTTTAACCTCTGTTACCTGGAAAAGATGAACCCGATAATAATCACACCTTCGAAATCCGCCAAAGAAGATGTGTTACATCTTACGAATACCCCGGAATCAAAGATATATGTTGTACCGGAGTCATTTGACGAGCAATCATGCTTGTATCCTAATGACACCGGTTTACTAAGTAGTCTTGGGATATATAAACCATATCTGCTGTTCTTAAGCGCAAATGCCGGGAACAAAAACCTATGTCGAATAATAGATGCTTTCGAATCTCTTGCGGAACGTTTTTCAGATATCCTACTCGTTATTGCCGGCGGCACAGCGATACTCCCGGATTATCAAGCACTTTCAAAAATCAGCGAAAGCCGGTTTTCCGACCGGATAATTACAACAGGATACGTCACAGATGAACAAAAACATGTATTATATTCAAACGCGCTTGTGTTCCTGTTCCCGTCATTGTTCGAAGGGTTTGGGCTGCCAATACTTGAGGCAATGGCACGCGGCTGCCCCGTGATAACATCAAACGTCTCCAGCATGCCGGAAGTAGCAGGCGATGCTGCGATTTTGATAGATCCGTACAACACGGAACAATTGGCACATGAAATTGAGCGGGTAATATCATCAAACACATTACGGGATGAAATGAAACGCAAAGGCTTGGAGCAATGCAAAAAATTCTCATGGGACAAAACCGCCGCAATGACAGAAGACGTTTATGGGGTGGCAGCTAACTGTTTTTGATAACATAACCATCACGTAATTGCAAGTTTAACAGTGTTGATTTCCCACGTTTTTGCACTTTTGATATGTCCTAACTCTCACGAAATTACACTTTATGGAAGCATCAAAATTGCACTTGACATTTATTAGTCAAAAGGATATTATTGTAATCATGAGTATAATACTTGTAATTACAAAGGGGTGAGATGCTATGTTTGTTGGCAGGGACAGAGAACTCACAACGTTAAATAACCTTTACAATGAATCAATTTTCCAAATGGTAGTAATATATGGGAGAAGGCGAGTTGGGAAGACGACTTTGATTTCAAAGTTTATTTCCGGTAAGCCTTCTGTTTTTTTCACTGCGCAGGAAGTTAACGACGCAATGAACTTACGGCAGTTCTCAAAAAAAATCTATAGCTTCTTTAACCTGCCTGAATCGACCGGAGCTTTTGATAGCTGGAACAGCGCATTTGGTTTCATTGCTGACAAAGCAAAAGAGAAGCAGTTCATTCTGGCATTTGACGATTTCCCATACGCAGCTTCGGCGAATCACTCACTAAAATCAATTTTACAAATAGCTATTGATCATAGCTTTAGGAGTACCGGTCTTTTCCTTATACTATGCGGTAGTCAGGTCGGTTTCATGGAAAATGAGGTGCTTGGCTATAAAAGCCCGCTTTTTGGCAGACGTACTGCACAAATTAAGCTTGAAGGCTTTGATTACTATGACGCAGGAAAAATGTTAAGCAGTTTCAAAACACAAGACAAAGTTAAACTATATGCTTGTGTTGGCGGAACTCCGCAGTATCTCTCGCAAGTTAAAGCAACCGAGAGTTTTGAAGAAAATATCAAACGGTTATACTTTGATAAATCAGGATATCTGTATAACGAACCTACTATGCTATTGCAGCAGGAATTACGAGAACCGGCGATGTACAACTCAATCATTACAGCTATCGCCGGAGGTTCGTCACGATTGAATGAAATAGCAACTAAGGTTAGTGAGGATAGTCCGAAAGTAAGTAAGTACTTGCAAACACTTGTAAGTCTTCAAATCATAAACAAGGTACACCCATTTGGCGAGAACCCGAAAAACAGCCGTAAAGGAATTTACAGAATCGCAGATAATTGCTACGCATTTTGGTACAAGTTTGTTTTTCCGTTTATACCGGAAATCGAAAGTGGTAACGGAGAAATAATTTCTGACTCAGTGTTAAGTGCAGAGACTTTGCCGTCCTTTATCGGAAAGCCGCCATTTGAAGCAATTTGCCTTCAATACCTGCAGCGGATGAATGTTACAAAACTATTACCCATAACCGCTACTTCCTTTGGATCCTGGTGGGGTGCTGACCCATTGGAAAAACGACAAACCGATTTTGACGTTATTGCAGCAAACAGACAAACCGGACAAATCATCTTGGGAGAGTGCAAGTGGAAAGAAAATGTCAGTGTTCGGGCGGAATCAGAGAAACTAATTAATAAAGAACATCTGTTGTCTGAGTACACTGAGCGGCATTATTATCTTTTCGTAAAAACGCTGATGGAAGAAAAGCAAAAGCACAAAGATACTACGATAGTGACAGCGGATATGTTATATGATTTGTTCAACTACAGATAACGAACACCAACGGCAGTATCGATTGCTGTTATTGGGAACACATCATCTGCCATGCAAATAACACAGCCCTCACCTCGCTGCATATAGGGGATTTTATCAAGTTGCTTAAATGCAGTTATATCACCTTTGTCGCAGCTAACTTGTTTTTTTACCTCGATGGGGTAAAGAATACCATTTCGTTTGATAAGCAAGTCAATTTCATTACCGTCTTTGTCTCGGAAAAAGAAAAAGTTCATACCAGGGGTTACGCCGTTTGAGTTCACCCATGATTTTATTATTTCACCCACTACAAATGTTTCAAACATTGCTCCCGACATCGCCCCATTTTGCAATACCTGTGCATTATCCCAGCCTAACAGATAACAGGCGAGTCCTGTGTCTATAAAATAAATCTTCGGCGTCTTGATCAGCCTTTTCAAGATATTATTATAGTATGGCTTCAAGATGTATATTATATTTGAGGAAACTAACACCGAAAGCCACTTTTCAGCAGTCTGTCGGCTAATACCCGTATCCTTTGCCGCCTCGGCAATATTCAGCAGTTGCCCTGTCCGTGCAGCCATAGCAACCATGAACTTTTCAAACCGCAATAAGTCACCGATTTGTGACAGCCTTGAAACATCCCTGTCAATATATGTGCGGATATAACCGGAATAAAAACGTGACCAATCAATATCGCTCGTTACGATTTCCGGGAAGAAACCGCGCCAAATATGCATCCAAACCTCATTGTACTTGAGTGGTTTTGGGTTTCTTTTTTTCAGATACTCCTTGGTCGGAATAAACTCCTCACGAAACTCGTCCCTGTTGATTTCGCGCAATGAAAGACCATAGAGGTCTATCAAGTTGATTCGTCCTGCCAAGCTTTCAGTTACATTTGACATCATTTCATATCGTTGTGAGCCAGAAAGAATAAACGCACCTTTTGTACTGGTTTTGTCTATATAAATCTTTATATACGGGAAAAGCGACGGCGCATATTGAATTTCATCAATGAAGACCGGTGGTTCAAACAGCATAAAGAATTCCTCAGGTCGTTCAAGTGCAGTCCTTAGTAATCTGCTATCATCCAAAGATAGCTCCTTGTGTTTCGGAAACAGAGTCTTTAAAGTAGTTGATTTCCCAACTTGTCTCGCTCCTGTAACACAAATTGCACCTTTTTCATTTATTGCGGTTTCGAGTACTGCTTCAATATGACGTTTAATATACATATCGCACCTCAAGTTGTCTAAAGTGATACCCCACTTACATTATAGCCGAACCTTCAAGGAAACGCAAGCAGCATTTGATTTACGTATGTGTCAAGTAAACGTGGGCGAAAATATTTGAGAACAGAAATTCAATTATTAAAGATGCTTTTTATGCTTATGCACCACCTTTTCTTTGCGCCCTGCTGCGCACCCCGCAACCCACCCGA
>Ga0123353_10001752_pt1 | contig 26616 bp, 11 predicted proteins | sample TergutLab28metaG_3_FD_92763 | JGI IMG/M metagenome (GOLD analysis project Ga0123353, IMG submission 92763) | Labiotermes labralis P3 segment gut microbial communities from Petit-Saut dam, French Guiana - Lab288 P3 | ecosystem: Host-associated > Arthropoda: Insects > Digestive system > Gut ...
TATTATTGAACTATCTCGATAACAACGCCTGATCCTACCGTTCTTCCGCCTTCTCTTATCGCAAATCTCAACTGTTTTTCCATCGCGACAGGCATTATCAATTCTATGTCCATCGTTATGTTATCGCCGGGCATCACCATTTCTACTCCTGCAGGCAAATGCGCTACGCCGGTTACGTCTGTCGTTCTAAAATAGAACTGCGGTCTGTAGCCGTTGAAGAACGGTGTATGTCTTCCGCCTTCTTCTTTCGTCAACACATATACCTGGCCTTTGAACTTCGTATGCGGCTTTATGCTTCCCGGTGCCGCTATTACCTGGCCTCTTTCTATCTGGTTCTTTTCTATTCCTCTAAGCAGCATTCCTATATTGTCTCCTGCCTGCGCGTCGTCAAGCAGTTTTCTGAACATTTCTATTCCGGTCACTACTGATTTTCTCGTTTCCTGGATTCCTATTATTTCTACGTTTTCCCCTACTTTCACTTTGCCTTTTTCTACTCTGCCCGTCGCTACTGTTCCTCTTCCTGTTATCGAGAATACGTCTTCTACGCTCATCAAGAATGGTTTATCTATATCTCTTTCAGGCAATTGGATTGTTTCGTCTACCGCATCCATCAATGCCATGATTGAATCCACGCCTTCTTTTATTCCCTGCAAGGCCTGAAGCGCTGATCCTCTGATTACAGGCGTTTTATCTCCGGGGAAATTATATTTCGTAAGCAAGTCTCTTACTTCCATTTCTACCAAGTCCAACAAGTCTTTGTCATCTACTGCATCGCATTTGTTCAAGAATACTACGATTGAAGGCACGTTCACCTGTCTTGCCAACAATATGTGTTCTCTTGTCTGTGGCATCGGGCCGTCAAGAGCCGACACTACAAGTATTGCTCCGTCCATCTGCGCTGCGCCGGTTATCATGTTTTTTACATAGTCGGCGTGTCCCGGACAGTCTATATGAGCATAATGTCTTTTTTCTGTCGAATATTCTACGTGCGATACTGCGATTGTCACAATCTTCGTATCGTCTCTTCTTCCTTGTGATTCGGAGGCTTTTGCTACCTGGTCATAAGATATGTACTGCGCTAAGCCTTTATCGCCTAACACTTTTGTTATTGCCGCCGTCAATGTTGTTTTGCCGTGGTCCACGTGACCTATTGTTCCTACGTTTACGTGCGGTTTACTTCTATCAAACTTTTCTTTTGACATATCCTTTCTCCTTTTATCGCCCTCTCCCTGACAAGGGCGAGGTTAATAGGTAAATATTTGTTTTATGCTTTTGCCGTTTTTTCTAATATTTTGTCAGCTATCTGTTTCGGAACTTCTTCATAATGAGAAGGTTCCATACTGTAATTTCCGCGTCCCTGCGACAATGAACGCAAAGTTGTGGAATAACCGAACATTTCCGCAAGCGGAACATTCGCTTTTATATGCTGAACTTTATTTTTGGAATCCATGCTTGATATTTTACCGCGCCTAGAATTCAAATCTCCGATAACATCGCCCATATAATCTTCAGGAACGGTAACTTCAGTCTTCATTATAGGCTCCAAAATTACGGGATTTGCTTTTTTGCAGGCGTCTTTGAAAGCCATTGAACCTGCTATTTTAAACGCCATTTCAGATGAGTCAACTTCGTGGAATGATCCGTCTATGACTGTAACTTTTATGTCAACAACGGGATATCCTGCCAAAACGCCCGATGTCATAGCTTCTTTTATACCTTTGTCAATAGCCGGAATATATTCTCTTGGAATCACGCCGCCGACAATTTTATTTACAAACTCATAACCTTTGCCCGGCTCCTGAGGCTCTACGGTAAGTATAACGTGACCGTACTGACCGCGTCCGCCGGTCTGTCTGATATATTTAGATTCTGCTTCCTGCATTTTTTTAATGGTTTCGCGGTACGCAACCTGAGGTCTTCCTACATTTGCCTGAACGTTAAATTCTCTTTTCATTCTGTCAACGAGAACTTCAAGATGAAGCTCGCCCATTCCGGCAATAATTGTCTGGTTGGTTTCTTCGTTGGTTCTTACTCTGAAAGTCGGATCTTCTTCGGCAAGTCTTCCAAGCGCTATGCCGAGCTTTTCTTCGTCAGCTTTCGACTTAGGTTCAATGGCAACGTCGATAACCGGATCCGGAAATGTCATAGCTTCAAGAGCTATCGGATTTTCTTCATCGCAAAGAGTATCGCCTGTACTGGTATTTTTAAGCCCTACCGCAGCAGCAATATCCCCCGCGTGAACAATTTTAATTTCTTCTCTCTGGTTTGAGTGCATACGCACTATACGCGATATTCTTTCTCTGTTGTTTTTAGCAGGATTATAAACATATGACCCGCTTTCAAGAGTTCCGGAATATACTCTAAAATAAGTAAGTTTTCCTATATAAGGATCTGCCTGGACTTTAAATGCCAGAGCGCTGAAAGGCGCTTTGTCATCAACAGGTCTTTCCGCAGGTTCTTCTGTTCCGGGAACAACGCCCTTAAATGCTTTTCTGTCAAGCGGTGAAGGAAGATAATCGCAAACCGCGTCAAGCATAGGCTGAACGCCTTTATTTTTAAATGATGTTCCGCAGAAAACAGGAATCAATTTTATCTGAAGCGTCGCGTTTCTTATAGCTCTCTTAATCTGAACTATAGTAGATTCTTTGCCTTCCATAAAATTATTCATAACTTCATCGTCGTAATCCGCGATGAGTTCTATCATCTGGGCTCTCATTTCTTCGGCTTTAGCCTTATATTCTTCGGGAACATCAACTATGTCAAATTTCGCCCCAAGCTCTTCGCCGTGCCAAACATACGCTTTCATCTGAACTATATCCACCATACCTTGAAAGCTTGATTCTGCACCGATAGGAATCTGCAAAGGAAGAGGAGTCGCTCCCAGCTTTTCTCTTACGTCGTTTACAACCATAAAATAATCCGCGCCGATTTTGTCCATTTTGTTTGAATAAACTATTCTCGGAACATGATATTTGTCCGCTTGTCTCCAAACAGTTTCAGACTGCGGTTCAACTCCGTTGCCGGAGTCAAACACAACAACCGCGCCGTCAAGAACTCTTAAAGAACGTTCTACTTCCGCCGTAAAGTCAACGTGTCCGGGGGTGTCTATTATATTAAACTGCATATCCTGCCATTTTGCATATGTAGCGGCAGAAGAGATTGTTATGCCTCTTTCTTTTTCCTGTTCCATCGAGTCCATAGTCGCAGCGCCTTCGTGCACTTCCCCGATTTTATGAATTCTGCCTGTGTAATAAAGAATTCTTTCTGTAGTTGTAGTTTTGCCAGCGTCGATATGAGCGGCAATCCCGAAATTTCTAATCTTGTTTAACGGAAATTCTCTAGCCATTTTTGTTCCCTTTCATTTCTAAATTTTAAAGACTAAAAAGACACACAGCGTCGCAAGGTATATCACGAATTGCGACCCCGAGTTAAAATATTTTACAACGAGGTTAGTTTATAGCAAATATTTTATTTGTTTGTCAACCTCATCATCATCAGGCGCTTCGCCCTGAACCTGAATTACTTTTTACACGAGCTCAAAAAGTAATCAAAAACGCCCGCCGCTGACACACATTCACTCGCATTTTTTAGGTGGCTGCGAAACTCGCGCACATTGTGCGCTCAAACAGTCCTCGCCAACTACCCCTAAAAAATTCTCGCTCATATACGTGTGTATGCGGCAATAACTCTCTTATCTAAACTTTACTTTTGTCGCAAACAAAACCGGGATTTAAAAACCAAAACAACAAGCAAAATAAAAAGCGCGCAATTTAAATTGCGCGCTTTTTATTTTATATTTTATAGACGCTTCGCATCATTTTTTCTTCCAGCGTTTAAGTCCGGGAATAAATCTTGAGAAAAGCCAAGCTTTAAAACTCGACATTCCCATTTCTTTCATTTTGCCTTTACAGAATTCCTGCATTTCTTTTGCAGTACAATTCCATGTAAACTTTCCGTTTTCATAACAATATGAACAATACATTTCGCTTTTTGAACCGTCAGCGTTTGTGCCTGAACCTTTAGGATCCTGCTTCAACGGCATTCCGCAGCTTTGACAAAATTTTTCCATTGCATACTCCCTGTTATAAAACGAAGTATTTTTGTATTTTTGCTAAGTAAAACCGAGCAAAATTTACGTGCAGCAATGTGTAAATGAGCACAGGTTTTAAAACGCAAAAACCAAAAAGACAAGTCTTACCATTTATAATGGGCAAATGCCTTGTTAGCTTCCGCCATCTTATGCGTATCTTCTCTCTTCTTCATTGCGGCGCCTTCTCTTTTACCGCCGTCAATTATCTCTTGGGCAAGTCTTTCGCACATAGGTCTGCCGGTTTTGCTTCTTGCTATTTCTATAAGCCAGTTAAAAGCAAGAGTTGTAGAACGAACGGCAGGAACTTCCATAGGAACCTGATACGTTGCTCCGCCGACTCTGCGCGGTCTGACTTCAAGAAGAGGTCTTATATTTTCTATTGCTCTGTTAAAAACAGATACCGGATCTTCACCGGTTTTTTCTTTTATTATGTCGAAAGCATCATACATTATGGATTCTGCAGTGCTTTTCTTACCTTCAAAATTTAATTTGCTGATAAATCTGGCTATCAACACCGAGCCAAACTTTGAATCAGGATTGGGCAATCCTCTTTTTTCTCTTGGTTTCAACGCTTTGCGTGGCATACATACCTCTTTATTTTATTTCTGACATCTATAACTGAAGATAATAGACAATATTTAACAGACAATAATATATTGTTCAAAAAAAATTATTTTCTCTATTATCTATTCTCTGCTTATTTCTTCGCGGCTTTCGCTTTTTTAGCGCCGTACTTACTTCTTGCCTGCTTTCTACCGTCAACGCCCGTTGTGTCCAAAGTGCCTCTGATAATGTGGTAACGTACGCCCGGCAAATCTTTCACACGTCCGCCTCTTATAAGAACGAGCGAATGTTCCTGAAGATTATGTCCGACTCCCGGAATATACGAAGAAACTTCGTATCCCGAGGTAAGCCTTACTCTTGCGACTTTTCTTAAAGCCGAATTAGGCTTTTTAGGAGTCGTGGTATAGACTCTGGTACATACGCCTCTTCTCTGAGGACAATTTTTAAGCGCAGGCGCTTTTGTTTTCTTGATTAAGTCTTTTCTTCCGTCTGCAATCAACTGATTAATCGTTGGCATTGTTCTTTCCTTTTATTCTCCGCCGTGCAGCAGCAAGCGGATTGCTAATTTTCACTTATTTTTCTATTTCCTGAGGCTTAAGTCCGGTTCCCGCGGGTATAAGATGCCCGATAGAAACGTTTTCTTTTAATCCTCTTAATGTGTCAATCTGTCCCGAAACAGCGGCTTCCGTCAAAATCCTTGTGGTTTCCTGGAACGACGCAGCGGAGATAAACGAATCCGACGATAGCGACGCTTTCGTTATACCCAAAAGAATCGGATGCGCAACCGGCGCTTTACCGCTTCTGCTTTTGACTGCTCTTCTGTCGCTTTCGTATTTATATCTTGAAACAATTTCGCCGTTAAGATACTTGCTGTCGCCTGAATCAATTATTCTTACGTTAGACAACATTTGTCTTACTATTATTTCAATATGTTTATCGTTAATCGTAACGCCCTGCAGTCTGTAAACCTGCTGTATTTCATTGACAAGATATTCCTGAACTTCTTTAGGACCTTTAACCTTAAGAATATCATGAGGATTTACAGCGCCGTCCGACAACGCTTCGCCTTCTTTCACTCTGTCGCCTTCATAAACAACCAAATGACGGCCTACGGGAATAAGGTAATCCTTTTTCATTTTTGTTTCAGGGTTTTCTACTTCAACTTTTACGGCGCCTTTTGCAGTAGGTCCCGCCAAATGAACTATACCGTCAATTTCCGAAACAACAGCCGCGTTTCTTGGTCTGCGTCCTTCGAAAAGTTCCGCGACTCTCGGGAGACCGCCCGTGATATCTCTTGACTTAGAAACTTCCTGAGGAATTTTAGCAAGAACATCGCCGACTTTAATTTTGTCCCCGTCGTGAACAACAAGAGTGGTGTCAACAGGAAGCGGATATTCCGCAACGGTTTTACCGTCTTTTTTAACAACGATTTTAGGACTTTTTCTGTCCGAAGGATGCTCTATAATAACACGTTCAATCTGACCCGTTACTTTGGATTTTTCTTTCTGCAAAGTTACGCCGTCTTTCACGTCTTCGAATTTAACCGTGCCTTCAAATTCCGAAATAATCGGTTTTGAATGCGGGTCCCATCTGGCTATCAACACATTTTTCTTCATTCCGGTAGCTGCGTCAATTTTAACTTCTACTTTCTGACCATCCTGAACCTCTATTATAGCGCCGTAAGGTATCTGATATACCTGTCTGCGGTGAACCGGAGATTCCGTATAAGAAAGTTCGGTATTTCTGCTCAATACTATTGTTTCGCCTTCTTTATTCTTAATCGTTTTTAAGTTGTAATAATCCGCCGTACCGTTGTTTTCAGCGTATATTTCCGAACGCTGAACAACGCGGCTCGCGGCTCCGCCGATGTGGAACGTTCTGAGCGTAAGCTGCGTTCCGGGTTCGCCGATAGACTGAGCGGCTATAATTCCTACCGCTTCGCCCACTTCAACCTGTTTGCCTGTCGCGGGATTTACTCCGTAGCATTTCGAACATATTCCGTGAGTAGATTCGCAAGTTAAAACGCTTCTTATACCGATTTTGTCGATACCGGCTTCAACAAGTTTTTGCGCTTTTTCGGGAGTAATAAGTTCTCCGCGTTTTACTATTAATTCGTCGTGAACAATGTCAACAACGTTATCAAGCGCGATTCTTCCGACTACGCGCTCGTCTATTTTTTCAATTACTTCGTCGCCGCTCTGGAGAGTGCCGATAAACACGCCGTTGACGGTTTTGCAGTCTTCTTCTCTTATAACGACATCATGAGCAACGTCGATAAGTCTTCTTGTGAGATAACCCGCTTCCGCGGTTTTTAACGCCGTATCCGAAAGACCTTTACGACCTCCGTGAGTGGAGATAAAGTATTCCAAAACCGTTAAACCTTCGCGGAAATTTGAAACGATAGGCGTTTCAATAATTTCTCCGACGCCGCCTGAAAGTTTCTTCTGGGGTTTTGCCATAAGTCCGCGCATACCCGCAAGCTGACGAACCTGCTGCCTGGAACCTCTGGCGCCTGAGTCAGCCATCATGTATATAGAGTTAAAACGATTCTCGCCGGGTTTAAGCGGCTCAGCGTCGTCTTTTCTCATTTCGTCAAACATTATGTCGGCGACTTCGTCGGTAACTTTTGTCCAGATGTCGATAATTTTATTGTATCTTTCGGACTCTGTTATCAAACCGAGTTTCGCCTGTTTTTCGATTTCTTTTATTTTGGCTTTTGCTTCTTTAACCATTTTTTCTTTTTTCGGCGGAATTTTCATTTCGTCTATAGAAATTGAAACGCCTGCTAAAGTCGCATATTTATAACCCATCTTTTTTATTTCGTCAAGCAGAACTGTCGTTTTATACTGCCCTAACTCTTTATAGCATCTGTCGACAAGAACTCCCAAATCTTTCTTAGTAAGAGTCTTGTTCATATAACCAAGCGCGTAAGAACCGTCTTCGCTTTTAGGCATATTCTCGTTAAATAAAACTCTTCCGACAGTTGTATAATTTATAACTTCTTTACCGTCTTCATTTTTATAGTTCTTCCATTTCTCGATATCTCTTTGCTCGTTGTCTTTAAGTTTCGGATCTCTGATATTGGTAATGCCGACGACTTTAATCTTCGCCTGCAAATCTATTTTTTTCTGCTGATACGCGCTTATAACTTCGTCAACGGATGAGAAAATTTTACTTTCACCCGGAACGCCCGCTTTTGCTTTAGTCAAAAAGCAGATTCCCAAAACCATATCCTGAGAAGGAACGGCGATAGGTTTTCCGGAAGCAGGAGAAAGTATATTTCTTGTAGCCATCATCAAAACTTTGGCTTCAAGCTGCGCTTCAAGAGAGATAGGCAAATGAACCGCCATCTGGTCTCCGTCAAAGTCCGCGTTAAAGGCCGAGCAAGTTAAAGGATGAAGCTGTATGGATTTGCCTTCAACTAAAACAGGTTCAAAAGCCTGAATACCGAGTCTGTGAAGAGTCGGCGCTCTGTTTAAAAGAACAGGATGGCTTTTCGTTACTTTTTCAAGTATATTCCAAACTTTTGCGTCGCCTCTTTCAAGCATCCTTCTTGCTGATTTAAGCGTAGCATTTTCCTGTTTTATAAGTTCTTTTATAATAAACGGCTTAAAAAGTTCCAAGGCCATTTCTTTAGGAAGCCCGCATTGATTCAATTTAAGATTCGGACCTACTACGATAACGCTTCTGCCGGAATAGTCAACGCGTTTTCCGAGCAAATTCTGTCTGAATCGCCCCTGCTTTCCTTTAAGCGTATCGGAAAGAGATTTCAACGGTCTGTTGCCCGCGCCGGTTACCGGACGGGTTCTGGAATCGTTGTCTATTAAAGCGTCAACCGCTTCCTGCAAAAGTCTCTTTTCGTTGTTTATCATGACCGCCGGAGCTTTTAACTGCTCTATATGGCGAAGTCTGTTATTTCTGTTTATTATTCTTCTGTATAAATCGTTTAAATCCGAAGTCGCAAAACGTCCGCCGTCCAAAGCGACAAGCGGTCTTAAATCCGGCGGAATTACGGGAAGAACCGTAAGAATCATCCACTCAGGTCTGGTATTGGAATTCAAGAAACCTTCAACAACTCTGAGTTTTCTGATAAGTCTTGCTCTTTCCGCGTCTGATTTTGTCTTTTTAATTTCCACGTGAATATTTTTGGCTTCTTCGTCGAGTTTTATTTCTTCAAGAAGTTTTCTTACCGCAGCGGCTCCGATATCAACTTTTAAATTATCGCCAAAGCCGTTGTGAAGATTTTTAATATCGCTTTCTTCAAGAAGCAAAGTGTGTTCCGGTTTTGAGAAATTTTTCATAAACGGTATTTCGTTTCTGGCTATTTCTATTCTCAAATTACCTTCAAACTTTTTCAAACTTTCCGGATTTTTTCTTAAAACAGAAAAAGTATTGTCTTTTTCTATGTCAAAAAATTCAATTCTCAATTTTTTGTCAGGCTCAGTCAACGCAAAAGTTTCGTCTTTCTGAAAATGTTCGGACAAAATCTTTTTTATTTCGCTGCGCGACGCAGAATCCAAATCGTTATAGTAATATACGCTGTGCGATTTAAAATGGCACTTATAATAGGTGTCGCCTTTATCTATATTGGCAAGTATTTTTTTCGCCGCTTCGTCCGCAGACATTTCTGCCTGGTCAGCCTGATATTTTACAAGAGTCTTCATCTGTTTTAAAGCTTTTGACGAATCGGAGTCTAAAGTTATTTCTTCGGCCACTATGCCGTCAAGAATATTTTTAAATTCTTCTTTTACGACAGGGCTTGAAATTCCGTATTTTATCAAGTCGAATTCTTCTTCTTTTAAAAGCATTCCTTTTTCAACAAAGGACGATACGCCCGCTCTGTCTTTTAGAGTGGAAGTAACAACGTATTTCGTATAGTAAATAACCTTTTCCAAATCGGAAATTTTCATATTCAAAAGTATTCCGATTCTTGAAGGCGGCTTTCTTAAAAACCACAAATGCGCAACGGGAACAGCCAAGTCTATGTGTCCGAATCTTTCTCTTCTTACTTTAGATTCGGTAACTTCGACTCCGCATCTGTCGCAAACCGTGCCTTTGTGCTTAATATATTTGTATTTTCCGCAATGGCATTCCCAGTCCTTGGTAGGTCCGAAAATTCTGTCGCAGAATAAGCCTTCTCTTTCGGGCTTGAACGTTCTGTAATTAATGGTTTCAGGCTTTTTAACTTCTCCTAAAGACCATGCTTTTATCTGATCCGGGCTTGCTACGGTAACTTTAACCGCATCGAAATTTGAAAAATTCAGCGCGCTTACTTTTTTCTTTGATTCTTTAAAATTTATTTTGCTCATATTATTTACCGCCGTCGGATTTAGTCTTTTCTTGTTTATCCGCTCCGCCCTTTTCGTTCAAAAGTTCAACGTTAAGACCTAATGCCTTAAGTTCGCTTACCAACACTTTAAACGATTCGGGAATTCCCGGCTCGGATATCGACTCGCCTCTGATTATTGAATCATACATCTTTACTCGTCCGTCAACGTCGTCTGATTTTACGGTCAAAAATTCCTGAAGTATATGCGCGGCTCCGTAACCTTCTATAGCCCACACTTCCATTTCTCCGAATCTCTGTCCGCCGAACTGCGCTTTACCGCCCAAAGGCTGACGGGTGATAAGCGAATAAGGTCCGGTTGAACGCGCGTGCATCTTATCTTCAACCAAATGGTTAAGTTTCATTATATACATTACGCCGATCGTAACTTTTTCCATAAAAGGTTCGCCGGTTCTGCCGTCATAAAGCGTAACTTTACAATCATTTGTAGGAAGACTTTCTTTTTCAAATTTGGAAATAGCCTCTTCAAGTTCGCGTCCCTTAAGACCTCTGGAAACCAACTCTTTTTTCTTAAGGTCTGTAAGTTTCGTTTTTGCTTTTCCTACATAATCTTTTATCTGCTCTTCGCTCGCGCCGTCAAACACAGGAGTTATCATCTGGGTGTTAAGCTCTTTTCCTGCCCAGCCTAACATAATTTCCAGAAGCTGTCCCACATTCATACGGGAAGGAATAGCAAGCGGAGAAAGAACGCAGTCAACAGGCGTGCCGTCGGGAAGTCTGGGCATATCTTCAACAGGCAAAATTCTTGCCACAATACCTTTATTTCCGTGACGTCCGGCAAGTTTGTCGCCGACCTGTACTTTCAATTTTGCAGCTATATAAACTTTTACTATTTTGTTTACCGAAACAGGCAATTCGTCGCCTTTTTTAAATCTTTCTTTTTCGGCTTCGTAGTTTTTCTTTAATATTTCTTCTTTAGACAAATAAAGCGCTTCTATTTTCGCGGACTCTGATTTCTTTGCGCCTGCTAACAACTCTTTCTTATCTTTGCGGAGTTTTGATTTCGCCGCGTCATAAGCGTCGCGCATTTCGTCTTGCTTTTTCTTTCTTTCTTTATCGGTAAGTTTTTCAAGGCGTACAAATGTACGAACGCCGATAACTTTACCCGATACTCCCGGCGGAACTCTGAGCGAAGCGTCTTGAACGTCTTCGGCTTTTTTACCGAACAATACTCTCAAGAGCCTTTCTTCAGGAGTTGTCTGCTGCTCGCCTTTAGGAGCTGTTTTTCCTACAAGTATATCGCCTCTTTGAACATAAGAGCCTACTTTTATGACTCCGTCTTCATCGAGGTTTAAAAGATCTTCCGAACCTACGTTCGGGATATCCTTTGTTATTTCTTCAGGACGTCCTTTTGTTTCTCTGGCTTCGGTCTGGAATTCCCTTATATGAACTGACGTAAATTTGTCGCTCTGTATAAGTTTTTCCGACAAAAGCATAGCGTCTTCAAAGTTATATCCGTCCCAAGGCATGTAAGCTATAAGAAGGTTCTGACCTAAAGCAAGCTGTCCGTCTTTTGTTGCCGGACCGTCCGCTATTATCTGACCTTTTTTTACGCTGTCGCCAAGTTTAACCAAAGGTTTCTGGTCAATGCAGGTATCCTGATTTGAACGAGCGTATTTTCTTAAATTGTAAACTTCAATTTCGCCGTTTTTAGAATTTATCATTATTTCGTCAGCTGAAACCGAAGCAACTTCCCCTTCGGATTTTGCAACGATTACTACTCCGGAATCTCTGGCGACTTTTTCTTCTATACCGGTAGAAACAAGCGGCGCTTCTGCGCAAAGCAAAGGCACGCCCTGGCGCTGCATGTTGCAGCCCATCAAAGCGCGGTTTGCGTCATCATGTTCTAAGAAAGGAATAAGTCCTGCTGATACGGAAATAACCTGCATGGGCGAAATGTCCATATAATCAACTTTCGCCGGCGGCTGGAAAATAAACGAATCCCATCTGCGTCCGTGAACGGAATCAGACGCTATTCTGCCTTTTTCATCCAAAGGCGTATTAGCCTGCGCGACAAAAAATTCATCTTCTTTATCTGCAGTTAAATATTCTATTTTGTCGGTAGATTTACCGTCTTCAATTTTTTTGAAAGGCGTTTCTATTAAGCCGTAAGGATTTACTCTTGCGAAAGTAGCTAGAGAAGTTATCAAACCGATGTTTGGTCCTTCAGGCGTTTCGATAGGACATACGCGGCCGTAATGCGTATGATGAACGTCGCGGACTTCAAATCCCGCTCTTTTTCTGTTAAGACCTCCGGGTCCTAACGCTGACAAACGGCGTTTGTGCGTAAGTTCCGCGAGAGGATTTATCTGGTCCATAAACTGCGACAGCTGTGACGTTCCGAAGAACTTTCTTATCTGCGCGACAAACTGCGTAATATTAGTAAGCGAACGGGGCGTAACGTTTGACTTGTCCTGATTGTTCATATGTTCTTTTACAAGTCTTGCCATCTGAACAAGCCCGATTCTTATCTGATTTTCAAGAAGTTCGCCGACTGAACGCACGCGTCTGTTGCCTAAATGGTCGATATCGTCCAAACCTATTTTAATTGTCTGCTTGCCTTCGGTAAAATCAGCTTCGCCGTTATAAAGCGCTATCAAATATTTAAGAGTAGCGACAATATCTTCTCTGGTAAGCGTTCTTTTGCTTTCGGAAGGAACAGGCAATTTGAAATTTTTTGCATAATATTCGTATATAGGAGCAAGTTTTTTAAGAATTTTATATCTGCCGACCATAGTAAGGTCGTATCTTCTGACAGATTTGAAAAGAAGCTCTTCTAAAAACCCCTGAGCTCTTTCCTGCATTATAAATTCCTGCGTTTTTAAAACTTTATATATATGATTTACGGCTTCTTTCTGAGTCTTTATGGAATCTTTTTTAAGAGTTAAAAGAATGGAAGCGTCTTTGAGCACGGCAACTGTTGTTAAACCTTTGGCCTGAAGCTTTTTTACAAGCTCTTCTCTCAAATCTTTTCCCGCATCCGCAATAACTTCGCCGGTAGCTTTATCGTAAATATCTTCAGCAAGATATTCATTAGCCAAAACCGCCGAAGGAGTGTCTAAAGAAATTTCTTTGGATTCTTTGAAAAGACTCAAAATTTCTTCGTCTGATTCAAAGCCCAAAGAGCGAAGCAGTGTAGTCGCGTATATTTTTCTTTTGCGGTCAATTCTGACGTACAAAATACCGTTTTGGTCAAATTCAAATTCTACCCACGCGCCTCTGTAAGGTATCATTCTTGCGAAATATAAAGGTTTACCGAGAACGGTTACTCTTTTTTCTTCGTCTTCTTCAAAAATTACGCCCGGAGAGCGGTGTATCTGGCTGACAACAACTCTTTCCGCGCCGTTTATAATAAATGTCGCGGTGTCAGTCATCAAAGGAATATCGCCGAAATAAACTTCCTGTTCGGACAATTCCTTTTCTTTTCCGTCTTCCTTTCTGTGCATAAGTCTGAGTTTGACTTTCAAAGGAAGTGCGTACGTAGCGTCTCTGGCTATAGATTCTTCAACCGAATATTTAGGCTCGCCGAAAGCATAGGAAACATATTCCAAAACAAGACTCTCATCAGAGTTTGTTAAAGGAAATATGTCTCTAAAAGCGCCTTCAAGCCCATGTAGTTTTCTCTTTTCAGGAACTGTATCCTTTTGCAAAAACTCGGCAAAAGAATCCTTTTGCATCTTTAAAAGAAGCGGCGGATCAATCGGAGCGCCAATTTTTCCAAAGTTAATTTTGTTCATTTTAACCTGCTTTTATATATAAAATAACCGAATTTGACAATAAATGACAAAGACAAATAAGTATTTATTATATATTAAATAAATACTTTTTGTCAAACAATTTGTTTATTTTTGAACGTTTTTTTGATATTTGATAATTGAACCCTTTCCCCTTTCTGCTGCATTCGGGAATAACACACAGCGCTTGCCGGCTTAATATGTCCGGCAAAACGCTGCGTTATATTTTTTAATTACTTGAGTTCAACTGTCGCGCCGGCTTCGGTAAGCTTTTTCTTTAATTCTTCAGCTTCCGCTTTTTCAACGTTTTCTTTTACTGTTTTAGGAGCGCCGTCAACCAAGTCTTTCGCTTCTTTCAAGCCAAGACCGGTAACTTCTCTTACAACTTTAATAACGTTTATTTTGTTTGCGCCCGCGCTTGCAAGCACAACGTTAAATTCCGTTTTTTCTTCTACCGCTGCCGCCGCACCTGCCGCAGGAGCTGCCGCTACTGCTACCGGCGCTGCTGCTGATACGCCGAACTTTTCTTCCAAAGCTTTTACAAGTTCTGAAAGTTCGATAACCGTAAGTCCTGAGATTGCTTCAATCAACTGATCTTTTGTTAATGCTGACATTTTACGTCTCCTTTTTTAACGACAATTAATAATTGCCGTCTTTTTTATTTTTTTGTTTTAAGCTGCTTGTTTTTTGCTAATTGCGTCCAACACTGTTACTAAACCGCGGATATTTGCGGCAAGAACGTTTACAAAACCTGTAATAGGCGAATTCATGCTGCCAAGCATTTTTGCTATCAAAACTTCTTTTGACGGCAAAGACGACAACTGCTCAACAACTGCAGCGTTTACGAATTTCCCTTCTACAAAACCGGCCTTAACCTTAAGTTTCGCATGGGTCTTTGCAAATTCTACTACAACTTTTGCCGGACTTACAATGTCGCCGTTTTGAATAACCAAAGCGGTAGGTCCGGTAAAGTTATTGCCGGTATCTACGCCCATTTCTTTAAGGGCGATTTCCGACAAAGTGTTTTTTACTACTGTGTACTCGCAGTTAAGCGGGCGAAGCTTAGAACGAAGTTCGGAAATTTCTTCTACGCTAAGACCGTGATATTCTGTTAATATCAAGCCTTTCATAGCTTTAAATTTCTCGGCTAAGTTCTTGAGCTCCTGTTGGTTTTTTAAATTTGGCATTTTGCCACCTCTTATTCAATTACAAATTTTCTATAAAAATAAAAAAACTTCTCCGAGAAAGAGAAGTTCATAAATAACAAAATTTATTTTCTCAGTCTCGGTAAGACAGGAATTAAATTCCTATTTAATACCTCGCGGTATCTTACTGTCTTTGACTTTTACTATTCAAATGACGTCTTAAAAGATCCAAATGTTGGAGAATTGTATCATAAACTGAAAAATATGTCAATACCTTGTAGAATATCACAACATATTGGACTAATAGGCAGAAAGACAAGCCAAAGAATAATGAAGAGGCGTTTGATAATTTAAAGACTTACTGTTACCGCTCAAACAGTTGAAATTGAATAATCTTAAAGAACTCTCTCTCATAGACGCAATAATGTGGCTGTCGCAGACAAAACCAGAGATTTAAAGACAAGGCAGAAATGCGCTTTACATAAACAAAACCGGGAGTTTAACGATAACATAAATAGCGAGCGGCAGACATTCTTTGTTATTTGTACTTTGTTAATTATTAATTATTAATTGTTATTTGTCGTTATTCTACCGTTATTTCTACTCTTCTGTTTTGGGCTCTGCCTTCCTGGGTTTCGTTTGTCGCGACAGGCATTGAAGAGCCGAATCCGTCATAGTCTATTTTAAAGGGGTCTATTCCCGCTTCTACTAATTCATCATGCACTGCTTTTGCTCTGGCTTCCGACAAATTCTTATTTGCCGCTTGATTTCCGGCGCTGTCCGTATGCCCTTCTATTGTTATGTTTGTATATTTGGTCTTTTTTATTTCTTCGGCAATGTCCTGTAAAGCTTTTTTTGCCGTCCAGGTTAACTGGGTGCTGCCTACGGCAAATGATGTCCCGTCCAGGCTAAAGGTTTTCTTCTCAAACTTTTTTGATTTTTTTGCCGGCTTATTCTTATTGTGATTGTCTTTATTTGAACTTGGATTCCCGACTACAACCTTCTGGGATGACAAAAGAGAGGATTCAGAATTTGCTTTTGTCACTTTGTTCTTTGTACTTTGTCCGAATATGTATCTTACCCCTGCGTTCCCATATATATTTTCATAGCTTTTCGCAGTATAATATTTCGCGTTGGCAAAGAATTTCCAGTTTTCGTTTGCGGACACTTCACCGCCTAACCCTAATCCTGCCGCAAATCTTCCTATTTCAGTTCCAAAACTTTTGAATTGCGTATCCGTTCCTTCAAATACGCTTGTTATTTCCGGTTTATACCCTGAAAACAGATACTTTCCTTCGCCTTTTATATACCCCAAAAATGATTTGTTTTCATAGTTTAAACCAACTCCGACAGCTGCCGCGCTTCTTACAAAGCCGCCGCTTTCAACGTTCAGATTAACCCCTGAAGCGCCTTTTTCGGCAAAACTGCCATAAGATATGTCCGACAAATCAAAACCTAAATAATGTCTGACTAAAAAATTCTGCGAAAAACGGTATTTCAAAGAGGCTTCTGCTTCGGCGTTTATGGCAAAAACCGGCAGACTGCCTTTTGCTAAAGCCTGAATACTTCCTATTTCAATATACCTTTGCGTATCAAATGAAGTAAAATCCGCAGAAAGCAAAGCTTTGATTTCAAAAAGCTCTTTTTCCATTTTAGCGTAAATTCCAAACTCTTTTTTGATCCCGTCCGCTTCATTATTTCCCTGCGTTATGCTGTTTTTGCTAAAACCCGCGTAAGCTCCCGCTAAGACTTCTTCCCCAAACATAAAACCGTTAAATCCTAAAAACGCGTCGATCGAATTGTCTTTATAATCCGGCAAAGAGTCCTTTTCTCCGTTTATTTTTTCCGAACCAATGTTAAAAAAAGTCCAAATACCCGCGTTTTGACCTATTGCTTCTTTAATATCAGGACCGCTGCTAAAACCCGGGACTGTTAAGTTCGCGATAAAATATCCGGACAAATCGGTTAAAGCTTTTATTTGAGCTTCAACAGAATCTATTCCCGCTATTTCATTGGCAAATCCCATCAAACTGCCGTGAGGGTCGGAAACCGCGCTTAATTCGTCTATGGCTTGGGCTACTGATTTTGAATTGCCTTTTAAGCCCGCGACTTTGTTTGAAAAATCCGAAATATTTTTGCCGCTTATTTCAAAAACAATGTTGTTGCTCCTGTCATAATTTAATACCCATAACACATCGCTTTCGGCTGTTATGCCGCTTATATCAAGATGCTGGAACTCTCCGTTTAAATTACCGTAACTTATTAATTGGTAGCTTCTGTCTTTATACTCTCCGAAACCGGCATGAAGTTCTAAAATGCCGCTGACGGAAGCTGTTTGCTCTACATTTATTCTCGCGCCGCCGGCATTGTTTTTTATATCCATCTTCAATAATCCGGCAGTATCAAAATTTTCCACAAAAATCGTATTTATATATGTTTCGCAATCTTTAATATCTAACGCTGCGCCTGATAATACGGACAAGTTCCCGCCTTTGTAACTTGCGTCATGAAGGAATTTTAATTCCCCTGCTTTTACGTTAAAAGAGCCGTCAAAAATATTAATGCCCTGAAAATAAAGATTTCCGGCATCCGTTTTGTTTATTTCGCCGTTGCCTTTTAATTGACCACTGAAAGTAAGATCCGAGGCAGTTATATTTAGTTTTGCCCCGTTGTAAACGCCTATTTGAGAATTTTCGCTGAGTTCTGTTCCGGCTGCAAATTCGAGAGTTCCCGATGTTATGCTGCTGATTCCCGCGAAATATTTTCCGCTTACTTTAGTATGTCCCGCTGTCTGCGTAAACACTCCGGTAAAACCGGAAACATCGCTGTTTATTGTAAGCAATCCGCTTCCGGTTTTATCTATTTTACCGTTGCCTTTTATCAAATTGTTAAGAACAAACGCATCTGAAAAAGCTATATTAAGTTTTCCGCTGTTATAAGCTTCCAGTTGGGCTGTTCCGCTGAGTTCTGTTCCGTTTGCAAACTCAAGAGTGCCGGCTGTTATACTGCTTATTCCCGCAAAATATTTACTGTTTATTATTGTATACCCCGCGGTTTGCGTAAATATTCCGGTAAAACCGGAAACATCGCTGTTTATGGTAAATATTCCGTTTCCGGTTTTATCTATTCTGCCGTTGCCTTTTACAATGTTGTTAAGCATAAAGCCATCTGAAAAAGCTATATTCAGTTTTGCGTTATTATAAATTTCCAGCTGAGTGGTTCCGCTAAGTTCTGTTCCGTTTGCAAACTCAATAGTTCCCGCTGTTATACTGCTTATTCCGGCAAAATATTTCCCGCTGACTTTGGTATCTCCCGCTGTTTGTCTGAATATTCCGGTAAATCCGGAAGCATCTCCACTCATTGTAAACAAGCCTATGCCTGTTTTATTCACTTCTCCATTGCCTTTTAGTTGGCTGTTGAAAATAAGATTTGAGGATGTTATGTTTAGTTTTGCAGTATTGTAAATTCCCAGTTGGACAGTTTCGCTAAGTATTGTTCCGCTTGCAAATTCAATGATACCCGCTGTTATACTGCTTATTCCCGCAAAGTATTTTCCGCTTACTATTGTATTTCCCGCGGTTTGCCTAAACATTCCGGTAAAGCCGGCGGCATCGCCGCTTAATGAAAACAGCCCGGCACTCGTTTTATTAATTTCTCCGTTACCTTGCATTTTGCTATTAAACATAAGATTTGAAGCAGTTATATTTAGTTTAGATTCATTGTAAACGCCTATTTGGGCAGTGGCGCTAAGCTCTGTTCCGTTTGCAAATTCAAGTGTGCCAACTGTTATACTACTTATTCCTGCAAAATATTTCCCGCTTACTTTGGTATCTCCCTCAGTTTGATTAAATATCCCGGTAAATCCCGAAGCATCTCCGCTTAGAAAAAGCAAACCAAGACTTGTTTTATTTACTTCTCCGTTTCCTTTTAATTGACTGTTAAAAACAATATTTGAGGCAGTTATGTTTAGCTTGGATTCATTATAAATACCTATTTGAGCGGCAGCGCTAAGCTCTGTTCCGTTTGCAAATTCAAGAGTTCCCGCTGTTATGCTGCTGATTCCGGCAAAATATTTTCCGCTTACTATTGTGTTTCCCGTTGTTTGCGTAAAGATTCCGGAAAAACCCGAAGCATCTCCGCTAAGTGAAAGTAATCCAATTCCGGTTTTATCTATATTACCGTTACCTTTTACAAGGTTATCCAGAGTAAAAGAATCCGAAAAAGATATATTAAGTTTACCGCTGTTGTAAATTTCCAGCTGAGCGGTTGTGCTTAGTTCTGTTCCGTTTGCAAACTCAAGGGCGCCGGCTGTTATACTGCTTATTCCGGCAAAGTATTTTCCGTTTACTGTTGTGTAACCTGCGGTTTGCCTGAATACTCCGGTAAATCCGGAGCCGTCTCCGTTTATTGAAAACAATCCGGTTCCGGTTTTGTCTATATTGCCGTTACCTTTTATAATGTTATCAAGCGTAAAAACATCAGAAAAAGCTATATTCAGTTTAGATGTATTGTAAATTTCCAATTGAGTAGTTTCACTAAGCTCTGTTCCGTTTACAAACTCAAGGGTTCCCGCTGTTATGCTGCTTATTCCCGCGAAGTATCTTCCGCTGACTTTAGTGTCACCCGCGGTTTGTCTGAATATTCCGGTAAAACCGGCGGCATCTCCGCTTAGCAAAAACAGCCCTCCGGCTGTTTTATTTACTTCTCCGTTACCTTTCAGCCAGCTGTTAAAAGTAAGATTTAAAGAAGTTATATTTAGTTTGGCTTCACTGTAAATACCTATTTGAGCAGCTGCGTTAAGTTCTGTTCCGCTTGCAAATTCAAGAGTGCCTGCGGTTATGCTGCTTATTCCGGCAAAGTATTTTCCGCTTACTTTAGTCTCTCCCGCGATTTGGGTAAACAATCCGCTAAAACCGGAAGCATCTCCGCTTAGTAAAAACAACCCGGCAGCTATTTTATTTATAGAGCCGTTACCTTTTAATTGACCGCTAAAAGCAAGATTTGATGATGTTATGTTTAGCTTTGCTTCATTATAAATACCTATTTGAGCGCTTGTGCTAAATAAGGCTCCGGACGCAAATTCAAGGGTTCCGGCTGTTATACTGCTTATTCCGGCAAAATATTTTCCGCTTACTTTGGTATCTCCCGCGGTTTGATTAAATACTCCGGTAAAACCAGAAGCGTCTCCGCTTAATGTAAACAGCCCGCTGACTGTTTTATTTACTTCACCATTGCCTTTTAACTGGCTGTTAAAAATAAGATCCGAAGAAGTTATATTTAGCTTGGATTCATTGTAAATGCCTATTTGAGCGGTTGCGCTAAGTTCTGTTCCATTTGCAAATTCAAGGATTCCTATGGTTATACTGCTTATTCCTGCAAAATATTTACCGCTGACTATTGTGTTTCCGGCAACTTGCCTAAAGACTCCTGAAAAACCCGAACCGTCTCCAATAATTGAAATTAAGCCGTTACCCGTTTTATCTATATTGCCGTTACCTTTTACAAGGTTATTAAGCGTAAAAGAATCCGAAAAAGATATGTTTAAATTTGCGCTGTTGTAAATTTCCAGTTGAGTTGTTCCGCTAAGTTCTGTTCCGTTTGCAAACTCAAGAGTTCCCGCTGTTATACTGCTTATTCCGGCAAAATATTTCCCGTTTACTATTGTATTTCCCGCGGTTTGTGTAAAAATTCCGGTAAAACCTGAACCGTCTCCGCTCATTGTAAACAATCCGCCGGTTGTTTTATTTATTAAACCGTTGCCTATTATATGATTGTTAAAAGTAAGATTTGAAGAAGTTATGTTCAATCTCGCGCTGTTGTAAATTTCCAGTTGGGCAGTTCCGCTAAGTTCTGTTCCGGTCGCAAACTCAAGAGTTCCCGCTGTTATGCTGCTTATTCCCGCAAAATATCTTCCGCTTACTTTGGTATCTCCCGCGGTTTGGATAAACGTTCCGGTAAAACCAAAAGCGTCGCCAATTATTGAAAGCAAGCCGCTGCCTGTTTTATTTACTTCACCGTTACCTTTTAACTGGCTGCTAAAAACAAGGTTTGAAGAAGTTATGTTTAACTTAACGCTATTGTAAATTCCTATTTGGGCAGTTTCGCTAAGTCCTGTTCCATTTGCAAATTCAAGGGTTCCTGCTGTTATACTGCTTATTCCGGCAAAGTATCTTCCGCTTACTTTGGTATCTCCAGCGGCTTGGGTAAATATTCCGGTAAAACCCGAACTGTCTCCGCTTAGTGATAGCAAGCCGGAGCTTGTTTTATTTACCTCACCGTCACCTCTTAACTGACCGTTAAATACAAGATTTGACGCGGTTATGTTTAATTTTGATTCATTGTAAATACCTATTTGAGCGGTTGCGCTAAGTTCTGTTCCATTTGCAAACTCAAGGATTCCGACAGTTATGCTGCTTATTCCCGCGAAATATTTTCCGCTGACTTTAGTATCTCCCGCGATCTGCGTAAATATTCCGGTAAAACCGAACCCATCGCCGTTTATAGAAAACAAACCAGTTCCGGTTTTATCTATATTGCCGTTGCCTTTTATCTGATTATTAAGACTAAACGGATCTGAAAAAGCTATGTTTAGTTTTGCAGTATTATAAATTTCCAGCTGGGCAGTTGAGCTAAGTTCTGCTCCGTTTGCAAGTTCAAGAATTCCTGCTGTTATACTGCTTATTCCCGCGAAATATTTCCCGGTTACTTTTGTGTCTCCGGCAAATTGCCTGAATATTCCTGTAAAACTCGAACCGTCACCGATCATTGAAAACAATCCGCTTCCTGTTTTATCTATATTTCCGTTGCCTTTTATAATGTTGTTAAGTGTAAATGTATCTGAAAAAGCTATATTTAGTTTAGCGCTGCTGTAAATTTCCAGTTGGGCAGTTCCGCTAAGTTCTGTTCCGTTTGCAAATTCAAGAGTTCCCGAAGTTATACTGCTTATTCCGGCAAAATATTTTCCGCTCACTATTGTGATTCCTGCGGTTTGCCTGAATATTCCGGTAAAAGCGGAAGCATCGCCACTCATTGACAGTAAACCGGCACTTGTTTTATTTACATCGCCGTTGCCTTTTATTTGACTGTTAAAAGTAAGACTTGAAGCAGTTATATTTAGTTTACCCTCATTATAAATGCCTATTAAGGCGGTTTCGTTTAGTTCTGTTCCGTTTGCAAACTCAAGAGTTCCCGAAGTTATACTGCTTATTCCTGTAAAGTATTTGCCGCTTACTTTAGTGTCTCCCGCTGTTTGGTTAAACAATCCTGTAAAATCTGAATTATTACCGCTCATTAAAAACAAGCCGGCGGCGGTTTTATTTATTTCGCCATCACCTTTTAATTGGCTGTTAAAATTTATATCCAAAGAGGTTATATTTAGCTTTGCTTCATTATAAATACCTATTTGAGCGCTTGTGCTAAACAAAGCTCCGGTTGCAAATTCAAGAGTTCCGGATGTTATGCTGCTTATTCCCGCGAAATATCTTCCGCTTACTATTGTATCTCCCGTGATTTGGTTAAATACTCCGGTAAAGCCGGAAGCGTCTCCGCTTAATATAAACAGTCCGCTGACTGTTTTATTTACTTCACCGTTGCCTTTTAATTGGCTGTTAAAATTAAGATCAGAAGAAGTTATGTTTAGTTTGGATTCATCGTAAATACCTATTTGGGCAGTTTCGCTAAGTTCTGTTCCGTTTGCAAATTCAAGAATTCCCGCTGTTATGCTGCTTATTCCCGCGAAATATTTTCCGGTTATTCTTGTGTTTCCCGCTGCCTGGGTAAATGTTCCGTTAAAATCCGAACCGTCTCCGCTCATTAAAAACAACCCGCTGCCTGTTTTATCTATTTTTGACACTCCTGAAATTTTGCCCGAATAATTAAAGTTTCCTCCGGCAATTTCAATGTCCAAAGCGCCTCTTGCTATAATATTTCCGCTGTAATCCAGCGAGAAAGTTTCGTCCTGCTGCGATGTTTTAAAACCGTTTGAATCCGCCTTATAACCAAATGTTAAAACGGTTTTTAAATCATTCAAATCGCCCAGCATTATCATAGGCTGACCGTTTATAATTATGTTGTAATTGTAGTAGTAGTATTGGACATGGTCAAAAATGTGGTTTATCTGGCTAAAATCAAAAGTCGGAGCCCAGTCCGAAATTATATCGCCGAAGATTTGCGCGCCGGACATAATATTTATTTGGTTCACAAAAGCGTTATGCGATATATAAATTGCCGCCGCTTCACCAGAAATTGTGCCGGTAACGTCAAAACTTTCTACCAGCGGACCGTCAAGTTCCCAAAGCAAATCGTCCATGTTCCAGAAAAAAGGATTCCAATACGGGTTTACAGATGCGTTCGGGTCAAAATTTGCAGACCTTCTTTTATAAGATCCGCGGTATTCATACATATCGCCCAAAATATTATCGCCAAAATCAAATCTTGCTCCTATGCCGCCATCGCCAATCGCGGATAGGTTTCCCCTGTGGGCTATTTTGTGGTCTCTTCCGTAAGAAACCATAAGCCCGGCTGAATTTTCACCGTCTGCTCGAATATTGCTTAGCGGGGAAATTTCAAGTATGTTGTTCCATCCTTCAAGTCTTATACCCGCGCTAGACATTCCGTTTGAAAGCACTTCGCCGTTCATTGTAACCGTATTTGAAGTCCCGTATATGTGAAGACCTATAGCCCAGGCGCTGGAATTGTACGCGCCGGAAATATAAGCTGTACCGGAAGAATTTCTAGCGTAGAAATTATTTGAAACGTCAAAAATTCCGTTGTCATTATAAATTGAATAACCGAAAAAGTTTCTGCGGTCTAAATCTATGCCTATATCCTGAAGCAGAGCAAGCTCTGCCTCCATAAAAGTAGTCCAGTTTCTGTAAGTCTGATGGCTCATCATAGAGTTGCGGAGTTCCAAATGACTGAAGTCCGTATGTTCGCCTTCATAAGCCAGTATAGGAAGTCCGCCGATATTGTAAGGATTATTTGTGGTAAATATTGCCCCGTTTAAAACAGACATGACGTTAGGCCCCTGAAAAAAAGCAAAACCGTGCATATTTGGATCGTTCAGAGAAGAATCGCCCTGTTTTATAATTCTGAAATCCTGCGAAACGGTATCCGTGGAAGCTGACAATCTGACTATTTGGTCAACGGCTGCCGGAGTTCCGAAAGAATCGACAAAATGCCGGTTGTACAAGTTTAAATCAGAGCCGTTGTATGTCATGAAATACAAATTGCCGTCTTTTTCGTATTCAAAGTTCATTATTCCCATAGAGTGCGCCATCTCGTGGACAATTACGCTTACCATATTAGAAACAAGCAAATTGTTTGGCAGCAATTGCATGGGTTTAAAAAACCAATCGGAAGTATCTTCCCAGACATAACGGGTTTGATCAAAATCCTGCCCCATATAGTCAAGCCACGGAAAATTCAAAACGCCTATTCTGATTTGGGCAAAAGCCTGGTCTGTGTATTCGGGATTCCAGCCGACATAATAGTCTAAAAAATTGTCAAAAAGAATGGCGTTTGTAAGGTACGTCATACCGCCGCCGCTTGCTCCGTAGCCGCTTATGGAATCGTCGTTTATATAGTTGTAAATGCCTATTGAAATGGTTACGGGGTCTGTATTTGTGGGAAGATTTCCAAACAGCTGAGCCCAATAAAATGAAGCGTTTTCAAAAGCTTTTATATGCTGGGGGACAAGAGTCCAAAAAAATTCATCGCCTGCCGGGTTTTTGCCGTCCGCGTAGTTTTCTCCTGAACCGTCGGCAATATCAAAACGGATGAAAGGATTGCCGTTTAAGTCATAAGTTATCAGCTCTTGTCTGGCGTATATGCAGACAGAGAAAAAAAGCATGAATAAAAATGATAAAAGGATTCGTTTTTTCATTGTTTCTATTATAGTCTTTGCGGGCTTAACCGGCAATCTGTTTTTTATGCCTTTTGTCGTTGATTCGTAATCCGTAATTTGTAATTCGTAATTTTAAATTCTAATCCTTATAACCGTATTTTCCGGACAAAGAGAGCCTTGCTCCTTTTCTATGGGAATTATTACGGACTGATTAGTTTTTCCTGGAGCGATTTCTTCTACTATTCTGTTATCTTCCGCATCAAACATTTTCTCAAGTTTTATTTTTACAGGCTCAAAACGCAAAGGCGGCAGAATTTCTATTTCGTCTCCTTTTTTAAGTTTGTGGCGGAGCGCCACGGTTAAAAAACCGTCTTTATTTTCTTTTACTACTCCGGCATTGCGCCACTCGCTTCTGCTTGTAGTGTCTTTATAGTCCTGAGCATCCTGTCCTGGAATGCCGTCAAAAAAACCTAAAGTATAGCCCCGGTTTTGCAGGGTTAAAAGCTCTTTCATATAAATGTCAGGAGTCCAGGTTTCGGGGCTGTTGAAATAATCGTCAATAGCTTTTCTGTACGCTCTTGCCGTTTGTGCGACATAATATTCGGTTTTTGTTCTTCCTTCAATTTTTAAAGAATCCAGGCCGATAGACAAAATTTTATCAAGTTTAGGCATAAGGCATAAATCTTTTGAATTAAGAATATACGAGCCATGCTCGTCTTCTTCAAGCTCCATATATTCCCCGGGACGAAGCTCCTCTTCCAAAAGCATTTTGCTCTTATACTTCCATCTGCACGAATGCGCGCACGCGCCGCGGTTTGCGCTGCGGGAAGCCATAAATGCGGACATTAAACATCTGCCCGAATAACTTATACACATAGCGCCGTGAATAAAAATTTCAAGACGGATGTCTCCGCATTTTTTTCTGATTTCACATGCTTCGATAAAACTTACTTCCCTGCCTAAAACGCACAAGTCCGCACCCATATTTTTCCAAAAATCCACGGTGAGCCATGAACAAACATTTGCCTGTGTAGAAATATGTATTGATATTTCGGGGATTTCTTTTTTAACGTATTGGAAAATTCCCGGGTCGGAAATAATTACGCCGTCAGGATTTAAATTTTTTATGGTTTTAGTAAAGTTTTCAATTCGGGTAATATCAGCGTTATGCGAAAATAAATTTAACGCAAAATAAATTTTTTTGCCTGCTTTGCGTATAAGCGAAACTCCTTCTTCTACTTCTTCCAAAGGAAATTTCGATTTCGCGCGCAAAGATATTTCGGGAAGACCGGCATATACAGCGTCCGCGCCGTACAAAAGCGCGGTTTTAAGCCCCGACAAAGATCCCGCGGGAAGCAAAAGCTCTGGTTTTATTAAATTCAATTTATTCATACAAATATTTAAGCATTTTTTAGCACGATATCAAAATAAAAAAGAAGCGGACTGATATTCGCTATCAGTCCGCTTCTTTTTTTGTCTATTTCTCTTACGCCGATTGAGCTACTGCTCTTGCCATCAACGGCGACATTGCTATTCCTCTCTTGCCTTTCTTTATCTCTTCTCTTGCGTCAAACGCAGGCAATGCATCATCTATTATTCGCTGGCTTGTGAAATAGTCCACAAACTTCTCTTTCATAGTCTGCTTCTTCTCAACTGCATTTTTAAAGTCTGACAACGCTTCTGCCAAACTTCTTTCTTCTTTCACTTTTGTTTCACTTACTACAGGTGATATATACTGTGCTAACCCTTCTATCATTACATTCATATTTACAGCTTTGCTTATTATTAACTGCGATGATATTACTCCTATATCATTCGCGCTTAATTCTTCCTGATTAAACATATCTACAAGCTTGCCTTTGAACTCACTCGTAGCTACCGTTATCAGTACA
>Ga0123353_10001756_pt1 | contig 26585 bp, 20 predicted proteins | sample TergutLab28metaG_3_FD_92763 | JGI IMG/M metagenome (GOLD analysis project Ga0123353, IMG submission 92763) | Labiotermes labralis P3 segment gut microbial communities from Petit-Saut dam, French Guiana - Lab288 P3 | ecosystem: Host-associated > Arthropoda: Insects > Digestive system > Gut ...
ACCCCGCCGCCGTGTAGGGGACGCGCCCCCGCGCGTCCCGCCGTATCCACGTATCCCCGGTCCCCACGGCGCGTCAGGGATGCCGCGCCCTACGACGATACCCCGCCGCCGTGTAGGGGACGCGCCCCCGCGCGTCCCGCCGTATCCACGTATCCCCGGTCCCCACGGCGCGTCGGGGCGCGCCGCACGGTGTTGAAACCGCACGGCGCGCCCCCCATCGTCATCCTGCGCGCAGTCGCAGGATCCACGTACCCACGTACCCCCGGTCCCCCGGCGTGTCAGGGATGCCGCGCCCTACGACAATACCCCGGCGCGCCGTAGGGGCCGCGCTCGCTCGGCCCGCCGTACCCCCGGTCCCCCGGTCCCCCGGCGCGTCAGGGATGCCGCGCCCTACGAAACGTCGTCGCCATCACCGTCGCCCAGGAAATCGTCAAGGTACCTCTTGAAGATCATCGCGATCTCGGCGCGGGTGGTATCGGCCACCGGCGCCACTTTGCTGTCGGGGCGGCCCTGGACGATGCCGACCGCGACGGCCCACTTCACCGCGTCCAGCGCCCAATTGGATATCTCGCCCATGTCGGTGAACTGGGATAGATCCACCGATGCGCCGGCGCTGACATCCAGGCCTTTCGTCTTGGCGTAGCGGTAGAGGACGGTGAGCGCGCCCTCGCGGGTAATCGGGTCGCCCGGGCCGAAATTGCCGTTGCCGTAGCCGAATACGATGCCCTGCCGGTAGGCCCACAGGATGGCGTTGGAATACCATTGGCCCGCCCTCACGTCCGGGAAGGGCATGTCGCCGGTCACGGCGGGCTTGCCCTCCAAGCGGTACAGGATCGTCACGATTTCGCTACGGGAGAGCATGCGGCCGGGGGCGAACCTGTTTAGCCCGATGCCGAGCATTAATCCCTTTTCGGTGACGGCGCGCACCGCGTCATAGAACCAGTCGGCGTCGGCCACATCGGTGTAGGGGTTCTCCCAAGGTTCGGCCAGCGGCGGCTTGTCGTCGTCGGGGACGGTATCCTCTTCGCCCGGTGGGGTATACGGGCTACCGCCCGCGCTGATCGTAATACGCAGCGCCATTGTCGCGTCCCCGGTGGGGTTGGACGCTTGCACGGTGAAGTTGAATGTACCGCTGGTTGTGGGCATCCCGGAGATCACGCCGTCTGGCGACAGGGACAAACCACCCGGCAGGTTGCCATCGGCGAGGCTCCATGTGATGGGCGCGGTGCCCGTGGCGGCGAGCGTTTGCCTGTAAGACGAACCCACTGTGCCACCGGGGAGGGACACCGTGGTGATGGCGGGCGCCGTGCCATCGGGCAGAAGTTCGAGCTCGGTCACGCCGCTCCACGCAAACCCTTCCGCTTTGGCCGCGACGCGCAGGGTAGTCGCCTCGAACACGCCGAACGGGGCGGTGTATTGCTTGCCGTACAGCAATGGATCGAGGCCGCCCTGCGCGTAGAAGATAACGGCCCCCGACGTGGCGCAGGAAAGTGTTACGACGATGCCGCCCTCCGTAACGGCTTTGCCGACGGACGGGGCCGCGGTTTTCGTGCGCGGCGCCGGGTCGCTGACGGTCAGGATGCCCTGCGCTTGGATTGAGCCGCCCGCCAGGGAAGCGGTGACCGGCGTGTCGCCGGAGAGTAGGCCGGTCACGATGAATGTAGCCGTGCCGCCCGTGACCACGGCGGTCGGTTGATCAAGGGATACGCTGTAGCCGTAGAAGCCGGAGAGCGTGACGGTCTTGCCCTCGGCGTTGTCGGCGCGCACGCGCAGGAGGGCGGTCTCGTTCATCCGCACAGCAAAGGGAGGCAGGGACAGCGACGGGATGCCGCCCAAGTCGCTGATCTTATAGCTATCCGTCATGTCTTGGCCCATCGACACACCGGCGTAGCTCTGGATGTTTCCGTCGATCCACAAGGTGACTCCGCCGGTCTGGGAAGCCGCCGCCGCGAAGGCGCCCCCGATTTGCAGCGTCCGCGTAAAGGTGACGCCCTCCCGATTCGGGTCCTCTTCCTCGTCGGCCAGCACGAATTCCACATCGATCAGGCCACCCTTGGCGTCGCGCACCGTGATGTTGAAGTCATTCAAGTCCTCGGATTTCATGTACTTGCCAAACGCGACGTCGATCCTGTCCGCGTAGGCGAACACCTGCGCGGTTGGCGCTTCCAGGCTGACCAGGCCGATATGCACGTCGAACTGCTCGGGCGGCACGGGTAGCCAGATGGATTCGCCGGAGAGGTAATCCTCCTTGTCCGCCGTCACCTTCCACCAGCCGTTGGGCACGTCCCAGGCGAAAATACCGTCGGGGCCTGTGATCTGCGGGTTGCGTTGCCACAAATCCACGTCCTCCCACCGCACGGCGTCCGGCCTGTCGGCGGGGACGCGGGCCATGTTGCCATTGACGTAAATGTCATTGAGGATGTCGGGCCACGCATCCCACTCGTCGTCTGTACACGGGCTGTACCAAACGGTAGCCGTCGCGCCCTCGATCGGGTTGGACAGTACGGCCTCGTAGATCACGCCAGCGGGGTCGAGGTTGGGCTTTTGGTCGATGTCGATGTCTTCGTTTCCATCGTCAACTTTGTCGTCAACTTTGTTGTCATCGTCCTTTTTCTCGCAGCAGGCATCTCCCATTTTCATGGCGATGCAATCGGCCTCGCATTTGCTGATCATCTGTTTGGTCATTTGCATGCACTTTTTCACCATAGCCTCGTATACGATACTCATCCCCAACTGTCCCGCGATCAACGCCAGGGTGGCGGGCAGGCCGATGCCGGTGAACGCTCCGCCCAGTTCGGCGATGAGCAGGGCGAGATTGACATCGAGGTATTTAATCGACCCCAAAGCCTGGGCTATACAAAAGGCGGCAATGCCGAGATCGGCCGACGAATGGAGACAGCCGCCGGCGTGTCCGTCGTAGAGGGTTTTCAGCCTCCATATGTTGTTGATCCCGTCGATGACGGTGATGATGTAGCCGACCACGCCCAACGCCTTGAAGGCTACCTGAAAGGTTTTGAGCGACGCGAGGGTCCACTCCGCCTTTTGCATCTTCAAAAAGGCCCAAGACGTGTTCTTGTTGGCAAGTTTTGCGGCCGCCATCTCCGCTTCCGCCTGGGCAATGTCCGAGAGCAAATTGGCGATCGAACGGTCTATGCTCGATGTCAGCTTTTCGGTCAGGGCTATCGCCGAGTTTGCGGAGGCACGCAGCCTGTCGGATATCCCGGCGATCAGGCTCCAATCCGCTCCGCCGCTTGTTGCGGCTATCGCGAGCGGCGCCGTTGCCGACATGACCCGAAACGGCGCCGGCGGCGCGGCCAATTCGCCCGTTGTGCTCATCGTGGTCTTGATCCCGGTTTCCATATCCACCACGGACACAGAGGAGCCGTCGCTTTTCAAGTAGAAGGGCATGCCGCCATCCCGCCTGAACTTATCATAGCCCTGGGCAGTCAAGTCCGCTTCGGTGCCGGTAAACGGTACGCTCGTGACGGCCGTATCCAGCGTGCCGGCCAGGCCCGCGAAGCCCTCCTGCATCTCCTCAATATCGGCCAGGATGCCCGCGCCGCCCTGCCCGAAATCACTTCGGGCCTCGGCGTAAAGCGCGTCTTTTTCGGTTTGCGGCATGGCGCCGTAGATTTGGGCAAAGGTCTTTTGCCCGCCGTCCCCGTCTTCGAGGAGCGTCGGGTCGTCCATAAGCGTTTGCCAGAAGCTTTCCCATGTGCCCATTTCACCGGTGAACGCCCCCGCCAGGGTGCCGTCCCCGCCGGCCAGGAATTCAGCCGCTTCGACCATCTCCTTATGGGTATGCGCCATCAGGGACGGCTGGCTCATGGCGGTGTCGGACACCTTGAATGAAATTTTCAGTTTATAGAAGGGCGAGAACTCCGGTATGCTGACCTTCCACACGCCGGGGCGGACATAGGTCGCCGGGTAGGACACCCATCCCCATTGATGCAGGCTGCCATCGGCAAAATTGCGGACATCGAAGGAGGGGGTGACATGGACAAAGTCGCTCTCCACGGCCGGCGTCCCGTCGGGCCATTCGAAGAGGATCTCCATCTCGGCGGTTTTTTGGGAGTTGTATGAATACGCGACCGGCGACGACGGGTTTTTCAGGAACATGGTGCCGATATGGGTCGTGAGACTGCCCTGATAGAGGACGATATCCTTGAGCCGGGGCGCGTTGTGGCCGACCCGGACCCGGAGCTGGCCGGATGTGGCGGAGGCCATATTGCCGTCGCCGCCCTTGAATTCCGCCGTGGCGTAGAGCGTTACGGTGGAGGGGTCGAACTTGGCGTCCACCGTCACGAAACCGCCCCAGCCTCCGTTGATGCCGCTCCTGAAGGTCCCGATCTGCCCGACCCCGGTCTGATGCACCGTGACCGTCGCGCCGGGCTTGGCGTACCCGCCAATGGACATGATTGGTCCCTCGGAGCTGGGCTTGCCGGAGATGGTGACCATGGGGAGGTCTACACTGCTCGAGTAAACCTCTTGGTAGTTGAATGTCGCGCCCACCACTCTCACGTAGCAGTAGAAATTCACTTGATAAGCACTCCCGGTGGGGACAAAGGAGAAGGTGATCACGCCCTCTTTGGCGCCGATGTTTTTCAGGATCAATAAACGGCTGCCGGCGTCCCACTCGGCGTCGGACAAGCTTTTCAGCGGCTGGCCGTCTACCCGCACGCTGGTGGTCGAGAAATTGCCGGCTGGAATGAGGAGTTCAATCCTTTCGAGGTTTCTGGGGAGGCCCTCGGTCACCGCGTAGGTAAAGTTCACGAGTGCCGATTGGTTGTCGCCGTAAGCCGATCCGTAGAGCGACGACCAGCCGGCGTCTATCGTCAGCGACGTGCGGGCGGCGTCGAAGGCGGAGAAGTCCGCGTTGGACAGCTGCCGCAGCACGCGCGAGGCAGACGTGTCGAATTCAATTGTCTTTCTCAAGCAATGCGCAACGACGACCGTGCTTTCCAGATAATCCGCGCCCTTCACCAGCCCGAGGGCCGTGACATCGCCGACGGAGACGAGATTGCTTTGGTAAGTGGTGCGGGGCACGATATAGAACTGCTGTATGGTATAGGTGCCGGGAATCAGGTTGTCGAGATTGGTCACCCGGCGGCCGTCGGGGGCAAACACGGCGCAAGTGTAAGACTCGACGGCGCGCGTCCACACATGCAGGGCGCCGTTGGTGTACAGTTCCACCGGTTCGACGATCTCGGCTTGATGGCTCAGATCCAGTGAAAATGTCTCGCTGTACGCATCGGCGCACCAGTTCGCAAAGTAGCGGATCCGGTACTCGCCGGCGGCTTCCCGCTCGCCCTCGAAGATTTTCAGCTTGATATCCGGCCGCGACCGGGTGAAATAGAGCGCGGGGCTGACGTCCTTCCATGCGCCGCCTGCCCGGCGCTGTACGACGGCTGTTAGCCCCTGGAAGCTCCCGCCGTTGCCGACGATCGGCAGCAGTTCGGACGGCGAATACAGGATGGTATCGTAATAGGGGGTTTCGGAACCCTGGCTCCAGGTGGAAAAAGCCGAACGCAGCGATACCTCGCCCCGCACCCGGCGCAAAACCAACGTGCCGCCCGCCGGATACGTCTCGGCGGATACGGATGCGGGTGCGGACGCGGACGCGGACGCGGATGGATAGCCGTACACGTTGCTTTCAAAGCGGTCGGCCGACACGGTGATGACGGTGGGCAGATCGAATCCGCCAAAGGTGTAGCTTCCGTCCGCGCGGGTCACGGCTTCGCCCGTGTAGCCGAAATTGTTGTTGGACCATGAGAATTGCAGTTTCGCGCCGGTCACGGGGACTTCCAGCGTGCCGCCCGCGCCGTCGTCAACCAGCTCGACCACCCGGCCAGAAAACGTCTTGGCCGGCAGGCGGGTCAGCGGGACGATGAGTTGCCCGCCGGGCGTCACGGACACGGCTAGGTTGTCCGGTTTGTAATACAGCGCGCTCTGATCCCGCGAGAGGGTGGCCGATACCCTGGCTTCGGTACCCGCCGGGAGATAGATGGGGCCTTTGTTGGCCGTTATATTGCCGTATGTGACGGTAAAAACGACGTCGCTCACCGGATTGCCGCCATGGCCGCCGTCGCGGGCCTCCGGCCACACGGGGAACAGCTCGGACAGATGATCCGTGTTTACCTCGATGATCCGCCCGGCCACCGCCGCCGCCTGCCCCAGGTCGGCGAAGAAGAGGCCGCCCCGGCCCTGAAGCGTCAGATCGTAGAGACCCGGCGCGAGGACTGCCGACGTCACGGTGTTGCCGCCGCCGAAGTTGAGCGTGGAGGAACTGCCGCCCTTGATCTGCGCGGAACCGGTGTTGAACACCGTCCCGTGCCCGGTCAGCGTCAGGCGGACCAGGCTGCCCACAGCGTAGTTGTATTCGTTGGGATCGCCCGGTTGCCCGTCCTGCGAGTAGGTAATGCTGACCAGCTTGGTCACGCCCGCGGGGATGTTCCATTTCGCGATATAATGCCCCTGGGCCGCGTCATAGGCGGGCGTCACCGTATAGGAACCCGCGCCGCCCTCGGTGGCGATGACCGCCGAGACCGCCGCGCCCTCCGGGCCGTAATAGCGCAGCGTGGCCTCGCCGCCCGGCGCCAGCAGGCCGTTGTAGCGGCTGACCGTCAGCCAGGAGAAGCCCTCCTCATAATTGCCGCCGCTGTAGTCAATTTCGCCCCATTCCATCTTTCTCACGTTGTAACTGCTTATGCCGAAGTAAATGACAGGCCGATCGCCCGACATATCCCACACGGGCGTGATATGCGTATACCAGTCCCTCGATGTGAGGCCTGTGCTTGTGCCGTCCCACGTAACAGGGATATTGAGGCTGTCTACCTCGATCATGCGCGAGATGCCGCTTGAAGTTTCCAAAACATCCTGGCCGCCCGGGCCGCTTTGCGCCACCCCCGACAAATACGCGATGAGCACGTCGTAATAATAGCCAGGGTAAACACTGCTGTAAATGCCGTACTTGTCGCCATAGACCGTGCCGCCGGTAAACCAGACCCGAGTGAGGTGGAAATTGCCTCCCCTATAGATCCACGCGCCGACGGCGCTTACACCCTTCGCCGTAATGGTTCCGCCGGACATCAGGAAGCTGTACCCACCATTGTACCGTACGCCGCTCACGTTTGCCCCGTTGCCTTGCACATTGATGGCGCCGCCCGACATGGTAAAGTCAGCGCCGGTCTGTAGGCCATAGACCGTAGGGGCGACGGGGGCGTTCACCGTGATCGTGCCGCCGGACATCTCGCCGCCGTATTGGTACGCCGAGCCGAGTTCACCGACGCCGGTCACCGAACCCGTCGCATGGGGGGCGTTGACCGTGATCGTGCCGCCCGACATATGTAACTCCTTGACCCTGTAGACCCCGGAAATACCATAACCCGAGGACGTCGACCCGGTGGTGAGCGTGATGGCGCCGCCGGTCATCACAAACGGGGTGACTTGGCTCATTATCTGTACACCGTAAACCGAACCTAAAGCCGACTCCGCGTCCAAGGTGATCGACCCGCCCTCCATGCGGACGTCGAAGCCGGAACTACTTGCATATACGCCCGTGGCTTCGGAATAGCCGGTTGTACGACGGCCAACGATCTCCGCGCTCCCCGTGATGAGGATGCTCCCGGTGACGCTGGCGGTACCGCCGGACTGTTGGATGACGCGGGCGCCGCCGGGGCCGTCGCTTGTGAGCTTTCCGCCCGACACGACGACATCCGCGTTGTTTGTGAAGTTGAGCACGCTCCTGCTGTTGTTGTTGGTGATGACGCCCCCCGAAATGTCTATCTTCGCGGGGCACGCGATATTCAGCGCATGGCCGCCTGCCGTCATCTCGCCGCCGGTGATGGTGATGTCGGTCGCGCTGGGGTTGGTGGCGTTGTTTGTGATGTTGATAATGCTGCCGGTATTGCCGGTGTTCATGACGCCGCCGGATATATTGATATCCGTCTTGCTGCCGGCGTCGCCGTATACGATCGTGCCGTCGCCCGCCGTGCCAAATCTCCCCCCGGAAATGTTGACGGTCACATCGCTTCCGGCCCTGGCCCTGATGTATTGGTTGTTGGCAGTAAAAGTCCCTCCCGATATCGCGATGCTGACTTTACCGGTGGAGGTGACATCGATCATAATGCTGCCGGTACCCAGCCGTTCCCCGCCGGTGAACAGCACATCCGCCGAGGCGTTGCCGGAAACGAACAGGGCGGTGGCACTTGTACTCAATTTGCCGCCGTCCACCAGCTTGAAGGCACCGGAACCACCGTTGACCGTGATCGCCGTCGAAGACGTCGAAATATCCGCCCGCCAAACCACCGTGATCCCTGCGGGGATGGCGAATACGGGGGCTGTGCGCGTGCCGGTCGTGAACGCCCCGGAGACGATGACCGTATTGCCATCGTTTTCGTCAACCGCGGCGGCCACGCCGGGGATCAACGGGTTTCCTACGCCGCTCACCAAACGCCCGGTGTTGAAGTAGTCTGCTATCGCCTGCGCCTCCGGAGACGGGACCGCGAACGCGAACAGCTGCATCGCCGGCAGCAGACCGGCCAGCAGGGCCATCGTCAGCAGGATCGACAAGCATTTGCTGATGTGCTTTTTCATAAAGCGACCTCTCCTTCTTCTTCTTCTTCTTCTATTTCTTCTTTTGCTTCCTTTACCTCTTTTGCTTCCTTTTCCGCGATCGGCTGTTCCTCCGGCCGCCGGGCCATGCATGCGTCCAGCAACGCAAAGGACTGGAAAGACAACCTGCTTTCCATTTTCTCCGAATCCGACCAGCTATCGAGCGTCAGCTTCACGGTACAGCTTTCGTCCCCGGCCGGCGTCACTGTGAACAGATACTCGGTGTAGAGGTCGTACATGTGCGCGCGATAGCCGATACGCCCGATCTTGTTGTCCTCGAATGTGACGCGTCCATGCACCATCTCGATCAGATCGTTTACCACATTCAGGATACGGCGCGAGTCCGAGTTATAGTGCCGCTCTTCCGTGAACATGTGTTCCGCTCACCCCCTTCCTCTTTCGCAAGCTCCCAAATATAACAAAAGTGGCGGGGATGAAACATCCCGCCACGTCAATTTTACCTGTTTTCGAGGCCGTTTTCAAGCGATTTTCACAATTTGTGTGCGCCCAAATTTTTCCCGAGTGCTATCGGGAAATGGCATTGCACAAGTGACTGTAAAAAATTACCTGTGTTTTTGTACAATATGACCATCACGCGCCATCCCGAACAGTAACTCACGCGATCCGGCGCCGGTCTTGCGCAACATGTTGCTGATGTGATTGCGCACTGTCTTTTCCGAAATGAACAGTTGATCCGCGACGGCGGCCACTGATTTCCCGCCGGCCAGCATCATGACGATCTCATGCTCCCGCTCGGTTACGATGAATACGGGCGACGGTTCCAGACCGCCTCCCCGCGCCGAGGCAAACGGCGAGGCAAGCGGCGAGGCAAGCGGCGATTCTGCATCGGCCGCCAGCCGCCCGCGAAACGTGAAGATCATGAACAGCGCGATGAGCAGGGCCACGTAAACCACGGTGATCACAATATAGTTGAGCCGCGTGAACACGGACGAACCAGCCAGCGCGAACACGCCGCCCGCCGCGTACTTCATGCCGCGCCCCGCCGACGCCCAAAAGCTCGGCTTGTCCGTGTCATGCGCCACGCGGACGAACACCGCCAGTGAGTACATCGTCATAAACGACCCGAAAAAATAAATCGAACCGAGCGCGGCGTTGTAAGTCTCGGCGGTGTGGAACAGGAACATCGCGACGATGATGGCCAGCCACGCCGCGAGCGTGCTGAATGGGAAGTAGCGGCCGTCGCGATAATCCGCCATGAAGCCCGTGAACAGGATGCCGGGGATCGCGATCAACCGGATCCAGCCGTATACGTTGAGCTGCTGCCCGGTGTGGAGGGCCATGATGATGCCGTCAACCAGCCCGTACAGGCAGGAGATAATCAGGCAGGCAACCAACGCGCCCCGCAGGTACTTTTTCGCGTCGGCCTTCTTTGCGATATGCGGCGCGTCCCCCATCGGCGCGGCGCCGGCGTAGGTCAAAAGCAAAGCGGCGGCGCCGGCCAGGGCGGCGGCGATGACGACGTGATGGATCCACACCGAGGCGCCCCCAAACAACGGCAGGACGTAGCTCATCGCGTATTGCAACAGGAACGCGCCCGCGTAAGGCATGGCGATGATCATGCCGAGGCGGGATTTTTCCTGTACCGTCACCGCCATGACGAACAGGGCCGCCGCGCCGACATGGCCGGCGATTAGCATGGCGGCCACCGAGAGCGCGGCCATGAACACCCCGCCCATATGCGGGGCGGCGGCGGTAAACACAACGCCGACACACCCCATCCCGAACAGCAGGCGCCGGCGCGCACCGGTGGATACGAGCACGCGGCGCAGCACGGCGAATGAGAAGAACCCGGCGGCGGCGGCTAGGCAATAAACACCGTAGAGAACCGTCGCGGCTTGCTCGCCGAAGGCGGCGCCGGCGCAGTCGGTGAACAGCAATTCAGCCGTCAGGTAATAATATGTATACAGCCCGAAAGCCAGCATGAGTTTACTGTGTACCCTAATGGTTTTCAGCGCGGACGCGCCCGCATTCCCGGATGCGATCGCCTCGGCTGTGACCCGTTGCCTCATGGCATCCCAACGCCCCTCTGGTAGTTGATTGTGTTTTCGCCGCACCGCATCAGCTGGGATGCTATGCTCCTTGCCGATCGGCGTCAATCATCTATCTTCATTATACCGAGAAATGGCGATAGTTGCAAGGTGATTTATCCGCCGGTCATCCCCCCGCCACCCCCGCCCGCGTCCGTACAATAATCCAACCCGGTGTTGTTGTAGGGGACGCGCCCCTGCGCGTCCCCCGCCGCCCGTCCCGCGTCGCCGCCACCCCCACGTCTCCACGATGTCCAAAGACATGCGCCTACACCTACGCCTACACATCCACATACATAATAAACCCATTATAAACCGAACTTCAACAGAAACACCATTTTAGTTGAAGTTGAGTTGAAGTTTATGCTATACTATAGATGTAGCTATCAAAATACCTGTGGAGGATTTCTTTATGTTTAATATACTTGTCGTTGAAGATGACCCGAACATAAGAAAACTGATGGAAGCTGTGTTGCGTGACGAACACTACACGCCTGTTCTCGCGCAAGACGCGCAGGCAGCTCTTGATATAATAGATCGACAGCACATTGACTTAATGATCACGGACATTATGATGCCGGGGATGGACGGTTATGCCCTAACAGAGCAACTACGCGATGCCGGATATGACTTCCCCATATTAATGGTGACAGCAAGGGAAACGATTAAAGACAAGCGTAAGGGGTTTATTGTCGGGACAGATGACTATATGGTAAAGCCTGTTGACGAGGAAGAAATGATCCTCCGTGTCAAGGCACTGTTGCGGCGGGCAAAAATTGTGAGCGAGAGAAAAATAATCATCGGAAGAGTATCGTTGAATTACGACACTTTGACGGTGGGCCGAGAAACTGAACGGATCACACTTCCACAGAAAGAATTTATGCTGCTGTATAAATTACTGAGTTACCCGGAGCAAGTATTCACCCGTATGCAGTTAATGGACGAAATTTGGGGCTATGATACCGATTCTGACGAACACACAGTCAGCGTTCATATCGGCAGATTGCGCGAACGGTTCCATAATTGGAAGGAGTTTTCGATTGAAACCATCCGTGGGCTTGGATATAAGGCGGTTAAGAATGTTGAAGAATAAAAAAATCAGTGGCATACGCCGTAGACTATCAATGCTTGTGCTGTTGGTATTCTTTGTTTTTGTTGTTTTATTTGTCAGCATCGCAATATCCGGAGCGATTGTATATTTTCTTATAAGAGCAAGCATTCTGCAACCTTTTTCGGAACATCGGATTATCCCGGTATTGCTCTTTATATTGATGGTTAGCTTGCTGATCGGGACGGTAATTTCGATATTCGGGGGCGAACGCATACTGCGGCCGATGCGGAAAATGATGGAAGCCACAAAGGAAGTAGCATCGGGTAACTTTAATATCAGGGTAGATGCCAGCGGAGCGAAGGAAATAGACCGCCTTGCGGAAAGTTTTAATGAAATGGCAAAAGAGCTTTCAAGTATAGAAACGCTCCGAACCGATTTTATCGGAAATATCTCACATGAGTTTAAGACGCCGATTGTCTCGATTAGGGGATTTGCGCGGCGTCTTAGAAAAGATACTACATTGTCGGAAGAACAGCGCAACGAGTATTTAGACATAATCATATCGGAAAGTGACCGCTTAACCCGGCTTTCAAGCAATGTCCTGCTATTATCAAGTTTAGAGAGCACGGAAAAAGTTTTGGAAAAAGCACCGTTTTATCTTGATGAACAATTGCGCAGAACGATTCTTTTGCTTGAACCGCAACTACAAAAAAAGCAGTTAGAAGTGGATGTCAATGTTGAAAAGGTTGAGATCGTCGCCAACGAAGAAATGCTCCAGCACCTTTGGATAAACCTGTTGAATAACGCTATAAAGTTCAGTCCTGACGGAAGCGTGATTACAATTGCTTTACGGCAAAATGGCGATAATGTTACGGTTGCCGTTTCCGATAGGGGTAACGGCATGGACGAAGAAGTGAAAAAAAGGATTTTTGATAAGTTTTATCAAGGAGACAAATCGAGGGCAACCGAGGGAAACGGGCTGGGTCTTTCACTCGTAAAAAGGATTTTAGAACTTGATAAAGGCAGCATAGCCGTTGACAGCCAACCCGGCAAAGGCACTTGTTTCAAGGTTTCTATACCTACAAGTTGATAAAGCAGATACCCTTATTAGCAACGGCGGCTTTGGGACAACCGAAGCCGCCGTTGCTTTTAGGTTAAACTTAAACCGAACTTCAACGAAAACCACAAAAAAATTGAAGTTCAGTTTAGACTGGTACATTATAATAAATCCATAATCCCGTAATCGAATTTAGGAGGAATAAGCCATGTTGCAACTCAAGAACATCAAAAAAACCTATCACGTCGGGGACATAGACACAAAGGCGCTTGACGGCGTCAGCGTTTCGTTCCGGCAAAAGGAGTTCGTCGCCATATTGGGCGCAAGCGGTTCCGGCAAAACCACTTGTCTTAATATTATTGGCGGCCTCGATCGTTATGAAGAGGGTGACCTTATGATAAAAGGCAAGAGTACAAAGCAATTTTCAGATAAGGATTGGGACGCATACCGCAACAATTCCATCGGTTTCGTGTTCCAAAGCTATAACCTCATCACACATTTAAGTATCGTGTCCAACGTAGAGATCGGAATGACACTCTCCGGCGTGTCCAAAGGTGAACGCCGTAAAAGGGCGTTGGAGGTTTTGGAACGTGTGGGGCTGAAAGATCACCTGCACAAAAATCCAAACCAACTGTCCGGCGGGCAAATGCAAAGGGTAGCCATTGCGCGGGCACTCGTCAATGATCCCGAAATTCTCCTGTGCGACGAACCAACAGGCGCGCTTGATAAAGCGACAGGCCAAAACATTATGGATTTGATCCATGAAATAGCCAAAGACAAACTGGTTATCATGGTTACACATAATCCTGCTATTGCCGAGAAATATTCGGACAGGATCGTTCGTTTTGAGGACGGCAAAATCATTGACGACACTAACCCGTACGAAGAACGTCCGAAACCGGATAGCTTCCGCCTGAAGAAAACAAACATGAATTTCCTGACGGCCCTGAGCCTGTCATTTAATAACATAAAGACAAAGAAGGGGCGCACAACCTTGACCGCGTTCGCTTCGAGTATCGGAATAATCGGCATTGCGCTCATATTAAGCCTCTCCACGGGTTTCCAAAAGCAAATTGACAACTTCCAAGGCGAAGCCCTTGCCGAATTCCCGATCATCGTTTCACAGCAGGCAAGGGAGGTCGATTCGACCGAAGTGAGAAATTCAAGGCGTGAAAATGTCCAGGCGCACCCGGATGATTACAGGGGAATAAATGTTTTATATCCGCACGATCCTTCGGAAAACAGAATCATGCACAAAAACGTGCTTTCACAAGAGTACTTGGACTATGTAAATAAAATCGACCCCACTCTTGTAAGCAGTATCGGTTATACAAGGCTTGTCAATATGAATTTGCTCCGCGGCATAGACGGCGAAATCACCCCTGTCGCTTTTGGCGGCGGTCTTCTCGGCGGCGGCGGCGGGGCTGCAATATCCGCCATGAGCGAAATCGGGCTTTCCTCTTATCCCCGTATGCTTGACAAGCAAAGCGGCTCATATCTTGAAAAGAATTATGATCTGCTTGCGGGTGGATATCCGCAGGAACCCACCGACCTTGTAATTGTGGTTGATAAAAGGAACCGGGTAAACATCTCTACTTTAAACGCTTTGGGGATTAAGACCGATAATGTCAAATCAATCAACTTTGACGATATAGTGGGGCTTGAATTTAAAGTGGTCGGCAACAACGATTACTATGCCGAAACAGAATTTGGAACATTCATGCCGAATAAGGACCTGCAGACCATGTACGACAGTCAAGATAATTTATCCCTCAAGGTCGTCGGCGTTGTTCGCCAAAACCCCGACACAAGGCTTGCCTTGTTGACAACCGGCATAGCCTACAGCGACGACCTTTCAACAATGATTATTGATATGTCTAAAAACTCCGACATCGTCAATGCGCAAAAAGATGCCGATTTCAACATTATCACAAGAGAAGCCTTGACCGATGAAGCAAAGGAACACCTTATTTCCTATCTAGGCGGGAATGCGACCCCGGCCATGATGATGATATATCCCAGCGGTTTCGCTGAAAAAGAAGAAGTCGTAAATTATCTTGACGAATATAACGCAGGGAAAGCGGATGAAGACGTTGTCCTGTATTCCGACCTCGCGGACAGGGTCGTCGGCATGGTGAGCGGGATCATGGACGGAATTACGCTGGTGCTTATCGCGTTTGCGGCAACCTCCCTTGTCGTCAGCTTCATTATGATCGCCATTATAACCTATATATCGGTGCTTGAACGCACAAAAGAAATAGGCATACTCAAGGCACTCGGCGCGAGGAAAAAGGATATAACCCGCGTATTCAACGCTGAAACTTTCATCATAGGGGCTTTCTCCGGGATTCTCGGTATTGCAATCGCAATGCTTCTGTCAATTCCCATCAACAATATTATTTACAATATGACGGAGCTATCCTCTGTTGCGAATTTGCAAATACTACACGCCGCGATATTAGTCGCCGTGAGTGTAATATTAACAGTACTCGGCGGATTCATCCCGGCTAAAATGGCGTCGAAGAAAGACGCTGTGGTAGCTCTCAGAACGGAATAATTTTAAAAGCAAGAGAACGGGCGGCATCCGCCCGTTCTCTTTTATCCGTAAAAAATATTGAATGAATTCAGCATGATGTCGCAAGGAAAAAATACTGTACAATACCTATGCGAGTATGGTATAATTTTGTTGTAAAAAGAAACCGAAGGCGGGGCGGAAAGCACACGCGGTGTGTGCGGCTATTGTCGCAGTAAACAGGCTAAAAGGGGTAGTGATATCGATGAAAACGTATAGAAAAGTAATAATATTTTATTGTACATCACTCATTGTAGGCTTTATAGGTGCAATAATATTTCGCGAATTGGACATCGTCCCAAGAAAAATAGGCTTTGTTGTATTTTTCATTCCTTTGTCTGTTATTGCTTTGCTCATTTCTCGTTATTATGACAGGAGACAGACGAAAAAAATCTATGATGTATTAGTGCAAGAATGCAACACAAAAGATTATATTTCATATTACGAAATAGTTTTGAAGAAAAGAAGTAAAAGTAGAACAAGAAATGGAATATTGGTAAATCTATGTACAGGATATCTTATTGACGGAAATGTTGAGGAAAGCAAACGGATTTTAAATATAGTAAGAGGGTTTCCGAGTACAAAAAGTGGGGCTGCCTGGGCTGTTTGCCACATTAATAATCTTGTTGCATATTACTTGATGGTGAACGACTTGGAAAGAGCCAATAATGCACTAGATAGTATGAAAGAAGCATTGGTAAGCCCGAAGCTCGATAAAAAGTATTATGAAAGTTATAATTCTGCCTTTACGAACAAAAGTTTCATTCTCAATATAGCAAGGGGAAACTATAGTGGCGCGGAAGAGCATTTAAACATGAGCTTTGAAAAAGAGAAGACACTGATCGGGAAAGTGAAAGCAAAATACTATTTAGGTGAATTATACATACACTTAAACGATAGTGACAAAGCTACCTCGGCTTTTGCGTATGTTATACAAAATGGCAATCAGACATATTATACGCAGAAAGCCCGTGAGTATCTTGAGAGTGACAATATGGAAAAGCATATTGTACAAGATCCCATTGAGCAAACTGATAAGGAGGAAGCAATAGAAGAATATTGTAGAAGCTGTGGTAGAGATATTGACAAAAGCTATACTTTTTGCAAGCATTGCGGTGCGTCAGTGAACGAGAAACAGGTTTATCGGAAAACGGCTAGAGTCGCTTTACTTTGCTTGTTCATATGTTCGTTTTTCACCCTTTTCTTTGCGTTGGGGCTTGTTGCTCTAAAAACAAACGGGAGACAAGACCCAGCCTTAGGGTCGGCGTATATGATAGAAAACATGTGGCTATTCTTTGTACCTGTGCCAATTCCGCTATCATCTTTGATATTGGGTATAATATATAAGCGTAAGGGATACAAAGCAACGAAAAATATCGTGGTTGGAATCATTTTTACAACTTTACTTTCGATATACGGTTCTTTTCCCCTCTTGCTTGCGGGTGCAGTTAGATAGCGAAAGGGGCGGCAAATTACCGCCCCATAGAATTGCACATATTACTGAAATGATATGATAAATCTCAGACAGTTCCTTTTCACTTTGCAAACCCTCCTAAACCAGTCTGCTGTAATAGTTGTAGCATTTCTTCCCATGTTTCATCAGTGAAATCCATGCCTGACTCTATGAAACGCTTAATATGCTCATGGCCTTTCAAACTTTCACTATACTGTTCTTCTTCTGCCATGATCCTCCCGATTATTAGTGCTGTTGGTATAATTGAAAATGTATCTGAGTATTTCTCCGCTTTTATCTTTGCAAGCCCTAACGCATAGTCCAATAATTCTTGCTTTTGCTCAGGGCTCAATTGTTTCAGAATTTCTGGTTGAGAGATAATATATTCTAAATATCTAAATCTATATGTTGGATAAGCATCTGCTTTTATGACTTCTTTCAAAGATGAATTGTAATATAAGTCGCAAATAACAGATCCCGCATTTTCTCGCTCAAGCAATTCATGTAGACCATTGAACCTGTCTATCTGTAATAAAAAGCCACGGTACGGTGAATCATGTAACATCATGTTCCCAAACAATGGGTAAGATAGACAGGTTTCCAATAGACCTTCCGTAGACATTTTTTCTAATTCGGACTCAGGGATTTGACAAGCATCTATCATTTCTTGAAGAGATATAAGCTTTTCCCATTTCTCAGGTGTTTTTTTAGGAGTAATAGGAAAGTCATAAGCATCCGTCTCCCCTTCTGATTGAAACCACATTTTTCCCTCAGATGCAATTTCATTCATTGTCAATACTGTAATCCCTAAACACAAACACAGCAATGCAGAAAGTGAAATCGTAACTATTATTAATTTTCGCATGGAAATCTCCTTTCCTATTCTATATCTTATTTTGTGGTCAACAGTCAGGTGAAAGTGAATATCGAATTTTATATCGAAGGTTAAGCGGGAAGAGGACCTCGAGAAGCTGCGCTTTCTCTTGGATGAATGTCAAATTTTGTGATGTACAGCGTAAAACAGGCTTATTGCAAGGCTTGAACCGTTTGTGAAATTAACGCTTCACTTCAGGTTTTTACTTTTGAAACAGAAGTAGCCATAAAAATTTGACATTATGTCGGTGGAGCGATATAATGCTTGTGGAGGGATTGGCCATGAACATCAACAATCTTTTAGAGGAGCGGCATATAACTAAATACCGGCTATCCAAATCGAGCGGCGTACCGCATACCACCATTAACGACATCTGCAACGGCAAGGTACGTATTGAAAAATGCACCGCCGAAACTCTGTATAAGCTATCGGGTGTACTTGGTGTATCTATGGAATCGCTTGTGGCCGAAGCGATGGATTACCGCGCCGGGTTTGGAATATTTAAAAGCAACGTCTGTCACAGGGTTAAAGACATGGGCGATATAGACTTCATCATTGACGTTCTCGAATCGGGCGAAATTCACAGGTTGTATCAAAAGAAATGGTATCCCGAAAGTCTATATTTACTGGCAATGGTGGATTATCTAAGCCGCGAAAATAATTTGCCCTTATGCAAGGACTACAGTGATATCCGCAGGGCACGTCTGGCAGAGCCTATTTTTCCGGCAAGTATTATTGCCATGAGCGCTGTGTCAAACAGCGACAAGCCGAAGGAGGACAGCATGAACACGGCTATTCCAGAGTTCATGCAATTCAACATCGTGGAAAGCGAGGTGCGGAGTGTCTGCTAAAATGCCGTTTACAAGGGAAAACCTTGACGTCTGCCTCAAAGAATTGGGCAAGGAGTTCCGAAAGCAGAACGGTACAGCCATGCCTGCCGAGATCGTATTGATCGGCGGTGCTGCTATTCTTGCCAATTATGGCTTCCGAGATATGACGTATGATATTGATGCGATCATACTTGCATCCTCCACGATGAAGGATGCCGCAAACCGCGTTGGAGATAGGCTTGGCTTGCCGAACGGTTGGCTGAACATGGATTTCAAACGGACAAGATCTTACTCGGACAAGCTGATGGAGGTTTCTGTCTATTATAAAACCTTTTCCAATGTACTGACGGTACGGATGGTCGCCGCCGAATTCCTGATTGCTATGAAACTGATGAGCGGCAGACAGTACAAGAATGATTTGTCCGATATTGCAGGGATTCTGTGGGAACATGAGAAAAATAGCAAACCGATCAGCAGGGAGAAGATAGATCTAGCGCTAGGCTATCTGTACAAAGACCATCCGGCGCTTCCGGCGGCTTCGCAAAAGTTTATCGATGACGCTTTCACAAATGGAGACTATGAGCGGGTGTATCGAGAAGTACGAGTAAGCGAGCGAAAGGCAAAAGACATATTGATCGGCTTTGAAAGACGATACCCGAAAACTCTTAAAGAGGAAGACATCGACGAGGTTCTTAAAAAGGCCAGACAAAGTCGCCAAAGAGATCGAGATTCACATTGAAAAGTTCTCATATGATCGGATGACATTACCATTGGAAATGCCGCTATTCTACTTCAGATTGTTGTTTGGATGGGGATCTCAATGAAACACAAGCGGTTAATAATACCAACAGCATTACTTTTTGTTATCATAATATTTTGTGTGTTCATCCTGACTTTAAACGCGGGGTTGATTTCAATTTGGAAAGGTGAGTTTACAAAAGAAGGGTGGAGCAATTTCCCATGGCTTCGCCATAAAATAGTCAGTGACATGGAAGCGAAAATCGATATTTGGAACCTTTCAGAAGCGGAGATGCAAAGCATACTGGGATCGGCTGATGAGGAGTATATCAATTCCCGCGGCGATGGCTTCTCACAATATAACTACATAATTAAGACAAGATCTAGCGTGTTACTCTTTAGTGACCTCAGGTTTTACGCTGTTACATTTGCAGATGACGGGAAGGTAGTCAAAGTATCAATTCTTAGAGCTTCGTAATCGGTATGATTGTAACTAGAAAGGAAATCGAAGACGGGTCGCTAACGCATCAAGCGTCTCAGTAAAAGGCTAAATGAGGGGAAGGATATTAATGAAATCGTTTGTAGCAGGAAGTATTCTTGCTTGGACACTATTCATTGTAGGCTTTACAGGTGCAGTTATTTTTAGCGAATTGGAAATCGTTTCAAATGATTTAGGGTATATTGCGTATGTTGTTGCTTGGATTACCATTACTTTGCTTGTTTTATATTGTTATGCTAGGAAACGGGCGAAGAAAATCTACAATGTGTTAGCGCAAGAATGCAATCCTAAAGATTATATTTCATATAACGAAGTATCTTTGACGAAAAGAAATACAAGTAGAATGAGAAATAGAATTCTGATAAATATATGTGTGGGATATCTTGCTGACGGAAATGTTGAGGAAGGTAAACGGATATTAGATACTTTTCAAGAGTTTCCGAGTACAAAAAGCGGGGCGGCATGTGCTATATGGCACTCTGCTAGTCTTGCTGAGTATTACCTAATGGTGAACGACTTGGATAGCGCCAAAAATGCACTTGATAGTATGAAAGAAGCATTGAAAAACCCGAAACTCGAAAAGAAATATAAATGGTATTATAATAACCTTATTTACAAGAGTTTTATTCATAATATGGCAAAGGGAAACTATGGTGGCGCGGAAGAATATTTTAATAATATCTTTGAAATGGAAGATACATTGTTCGGGAAAGTGGGGATAAAATGTCATTTAGGTGAATTATATATGCACTTAAATGATAGTGATAAAGCTGCCGAGGCTTTTGAATATGTTGCGAAAAATGGCAATCAGACATACTATACGAAAAAAGCCCATGAGTATCTTAAAAGTATCAACAGGGAAATTTGATATTGGGTACAGCTTAATCGAAAAGATGACATGGTAAATATTGATAATAATAGAGGTAATTCTAGTGGAGGCTCAGGTTGTAGTGCCAATGGTCTTAAGCCTGGCTGTTCCAAATATATTGCAGAAAATATCTAAATCTATATGTTGGATAAGCATCTGCTTTTATGACTTCTTTCAATGCAGAAAGTGAAATCGTAACTATTATTGATTTTCGCATAAAAAAGCTCCTTTTCTATATTTGGTGAGTAGCTTACTGGGTCTGTGCAAGCTGTTTGCCTTCCGCCTACGGCAGGGAAACGGAACTTTTTCGCAGGAGAAGCGTCTAAAAGCAGGGGGTGAATCACAATGAAACGAAATATCACTTGCGCTGTTGCACTGCTGCTAGCATTATTCCTTTCCGCTTGCGACACAATGGTTATGGGTTCTACAGACACCACGGCGCCGCCTTCGATGAACATGCCCCTATCACCGGACGCTGACGATGAAAGCGACGCGACGGACACGCCCGTTACCGAGACGCAAACGCCTGGTCCTGTCCCCATTGATCCAACCGCTCCCATACGATATTATCAACTTGTACATATGAATTGGAACGAAAGCCCGGAAAAACTTTGCTCCGCCGAAGATTTGCGGGCGTTCTATGAAACGCACCGGCAAGAGCTAAACATGTATACGATGGGGTATGAATCGGGAGGCGAAATTCCCCGTTATCTGGATACAAAAGACATGGTTGAAGATGTTTTTGGCAATGAAAAATATAATGAGGCATTTTTTGAGGAACACTTCTTGCTGCTTATCTGCCTAATGGAACCCAGCGGCTCCAACCGCGAAAGGGTAGATTCCGTTTTCATGGAAAATGGAACGCTCACGGTCGGGATTACAAGCCTCGCAAATGGCGGGACAGACGATGAGGCGTTTTGGACGATCGTGTTGGAACTTGACAAGGCATTGGCGGGGTTGGATGTGAACATCGACATCAAGAAAGAACTCTGGCTACCGGGGACTGAACTGCCCGACACGCCCGGATCTTGGGAGGGAAGGGATCCCTATGATGCGGGGTACCAAAGGGAAGTTGGCGTGGCTGCTCTGGACGCCATGTGGCGGGGCGACAAGGAGGAGCTGGCAAAGTATGTGATTCTTTTGCCCCATGATGTTGAATCCCTTATCACAAAGGTTAACGAACTGAAAGACTTGCTACCGCCGGAGAGCGGCGCCCTCTCCTGGCAGGGCGACCGATTTGCGCAGTATCCCCTCTCTGACGGGCGCGTACTCAAGTTCAATTCTATATCTTATTTTGTGGTTAACAGGCAGGTGAAAGTGAATATCGATTTATATATCGAAGGTTGACCGCCATGAAATGATAAAACCTATACCCCGTGATCCGCAACGCGGGACGGTTTGACTTGCAGACAGCGCGTGAGCGCGTTGTTAGCGTCAATCAGGTCATTCAAACTCATCACTCTACTGCCTTTGACTTCATAGTAACGCAGCATTTCGGGAATCTTCTTTAAAAAAATGCCGGGGACGCGCCCCGCCGCCCCCGGCCCCGCCGTCCCCGCCAGCCCGTCGTTGCAGGGGGCGCGCCCGCCGCCCCCGCCCCGCGACACGGTATTTTCCTGTCTCCCTATTGACATTGGAGGCAATCCGGTATATTGTTAATGGCGACTATCAAAGGCTGTATCCGTTCTGCTGTCTCTGTTTGAATATACAATCACAGACGGGAAGTAGACCACGCCGGACATGAGGACTATATCATGGTAAAATTCCTGCTTGACAAACCAAAAGTAGAATTACGCGAGTGGAAAATTGAGGACGCGCCGGACTTGACTGTCGCAATCAACAACAAGAATGTGTTGGATAATTTGCGAGACGGGATTCCGTATCCTTACACCGAAAAGGATGCGGCAGAGTACATTGCCGCGACGCTCTCCGCTAAGGAGGATTCTCAATATGCGTTCGCTATTTGTTTAGATGACAAAGCCATTGGGAGCATCGGCGTATTTCGCAAAGATAACGTTCACCGATATACCGCTGAAATGGGGTATTACATAGGCGAACCATATTGGGGCAATGGGATAATGACCGAGGCCGTCCGGCAGATGTGCGCCTACGTATTTGGAAACACCGATATTGTCCGTATCTTTGCCGAACCGTACGCCCACAATAGCGCATCGTGCCGCGTGTTGGAAAAAGCGGGGTTCCAGTTCGAGGGGGTCTTGCGCCAAAACGTTGTAAAAAACGGGCAGTTGGTAGATATGAAAATGTACGCGAATATCAGGGGCAGGAAAGAGCCTATGTTTCAGGATATAAAGGCGCGCATAACCGAACCCGAAGTGGGCGTAATCATATCATACGCCGCTATTGACGGTTCGCCGGAGGGTATAGCCAAAGAAGCCGGGAAGTATCTGTCGTCCGACAAGCTAAACTTCTACGGCTGGATCGAGGATGGCAGAGTTATCGGCGTCTGCGGATTTGAGGTTCACGGCGACAAAGTCGAGATCCACCTTATCGCCATCACCGAGGACAGACAGAGACAAGGCGTAGGTGGCGCTATGATAGCTGCGTTGCAAAAAATGTACGGATTGCCGCTAGAAGCCGAAACGGTCGAGGAAGCAGTCGGATTCTACCGCAAGCGTGGATTCGTTACGACGGCGTTTCAGCATCCAGAATGGGGGGAAAAATACACCTGCGTATTAAGAACGAAGGCTGACTTCACCGCCGAGGAACTCGCCGAAGCCCAACGCTCGTTGTTGTCAACGCTGAAAAAGTGCGAGAAAGTCCTCGAAAGCTATAAGTTGCCGCAATCGCAACGGACACTGACTGAACGCCGCGTCGCCGCGCTGAAAATCGCGCTGGAGCTGATTGCGAAGGAGCAAAGCAGAGAATATCATGGTCTTGACAAATCTGCCATTATAGTTGCTCACCATATTGACGATAGTCCCAGTTGAGAAGAGTTACAAAAAATGGCTATTTACTTATCGCCGTAATGACCGTTGCAATGAGCGATTAAGATTTTCCCATCCCCAAGGATTTTGTAGATTAAGCGGTTTTTTTCATCGATTTTTCTGCTCCAATAACCTGACAAATCGCCTCTCAAAGGTTCAGGGTGTCCTATCCCGGTATCAGCATTTCTAAGGACGTCCTTTATTATCAAATGATTGATTTTCCTTAAAGTCCGCTTATCTTCGGCCTGCCATGCGGTGTATTCTTCCCATCCGGCAAGTGTGAATCCCAGATTATCAATGTCATTCGCCATCAGCCATAGCCTCCAGTTCTGCGAGCGACTTTGTTACAACCTCTCCGCGTTCTGCTTGCCCTATAGAATGCAAGATTCTTTCTAATCTTGCCCCGGTATAGTATTCATCATAAGGCTTCAGCTCAAACGGAATTGCTTGTACCCGGACTGCTTGGCGAAAAAAAACATTGATTGCAGAGGACATATTTAAGCCGATTTTAGAAAACAGCGTTTCAGCTTCTCGCTTTATGTCCTCGTCAATGCGAATTGTTAAATTTGTCTGTGCCATGGTATGCACTCCTCTTTTATTGATTGCACTAACATCATACCATATATTATGCGCAATGTCAATGCAACTATACAAATATTTTACTTTGGGAGGACGGATACAATGAAGAAGTATATTATGAAAGCCCTAATCATCCTACTTGCTATGGTAATGTTGGCTAACTCGGTATCTTATGCAAAAGGTGAAGGTATGGGAGAACCCCATATAGGAAAAAACTATGTCCCAATCTCTATAACCAACCAGAAACTGATGTATGTCACACAAGATGGCCATGTCGCGATAAGAGGGCGATTCACTACATCTGACGGGGAGATGTTTTATTATCCCACTCCGACCATTATCAATAATCTATCGGATGTATATGCGCTTTCTGAATCATCTGTTTTGGAGAATGACACACAGTATGTCATTAAAAAAGACGGGACCGTCTGGAAGATGGAATCAGAACGGCCAACGGATTCCCATGATTTTGTGTTCTCTCAAGTAGCTGGCCTGAAGAGATGCGTAAAGGTTGCAGTTGGATATAATCACGCGATAGCTCTTCTTGCTGATGGAACCGTTTGGACATGGGGAAGCAATACAGTCGGCCAGCTCGGCAATGGCACAAACGATGACTGCTACACACCGCAAAAACTGCATACCCTAAAGAACATTATTGATGTTGCCGCGGGGAACCGGCATTGTTTGGCGCTTTCCTCAAATGGGAGCGTGTATGCTTGGGGGAGCAACTCACACGGACAAATTGGGGATGGCACATATACAGGTAATTCTGAGGCAGAGAATAACGACAAGAACACCCCTGCAAAGGTAGAAAACATTGAAAATGTGTGTCAGATTGCTACTGAAGCTTTGTTATCCATAGCACTTACGTCGGACGGAACTGTATTGCAGTGGGGCATAAAAAACACAGGGCTACAGGGAATATATATGCCCGGGGATTACATTCTCCTTCCGGAAAAGGTCAGTGGTTTAGAAAGTATTGTGGCAATATCTACAAGTAGAAGCAGGGCGTTGGCTCTTACAAAACATGGCGTTGTTTGGCATTGGGGTATGTTGACGATTATTCCTGACGCACTTATGGATCCACCTGAGCTTGTTAAAAACGTACCAAAATCCGTCGCCGTGGCGGCGGGGTCATCTTATGTCGCCGTGGCGGAGGACGGCACATTATGGATGTGGGGAAGAGATTATAGCCTCCCTGACAAAGAACTCATGCAAATTGATCCCAATTATCATGAGGTAACCTGCATTGTTGGCAAGGATGAATTACCTGAAAAAGCCGTGAGACTCATCCCCGACTCCCTCATTGGCCCGTCCCCTTGGGCCGTTTCTGAGGTAAATGCCCTCTATGCTCGCAAAGCCATCCCCTTCCAACTGACAATGAACTTTCAAGCCCCAATCCGTCGTGATGAGTTCACGGCGTTAATGGTCAACGTCTACGAGCTTGCCAAAGGGCCTGTGCCCCCATCTAGTTCACGATTTACCGACATAGCTGATAGCGCATATAAAGCCGCCATTGAAAGAGCGAAAGCCATCGGCCTGATCGACGGTACATCGGCCACAAAATTCACACCGGGCGGTTTGATCACCCGCGAACAGGCCGCCAAAATCCTCTGTAACGTTGTGTCTAAAGTCGAAGGGATTGAGTCAAAAGCCAAAGGGTTGCCCAGATACATAGACAATGCGGCTATCTCGTACTGGGCAGTCGATTCTGTTGCATACGCACAGGAAAACAAAATCATGTTGGGCAGCAACACCGGTAGGTTTAACCCGTTAAACAACCTGTCCCGAGAAGAAGCTATGCTTGTTGCCGAAAGACTTATTGTGCAGTACGGGTGGTAATGGGGCGGCAAATTGCCGCCCCATAGACTGAGCCGGACGGCGGCGTGAAGACCATGGCCTACGACTTGGCCGGGCGGCTGATCCGGGTTTCCTCGCCCAATCACTACAACAACGGCGCGCCTGACACATACACCGAGTACGGCTACGATGACATGGATCGCCGGATCGCCGTCCGGGAGATCGTATCCGGGTCGCCCTATTCAGAGGAGACCTATGCCTACGACGCCAACGGCAACCTAATTCAATAAGTGACTTGATTAACTCAGGGTTCTTAAGGAGGTTACCATAGCAGATGTGGAGATTTGTAAAAACAGGTATAGAGGGGAATTGTGAGTTATTTGATGTTAACATTTTTGATTATAAATGGAAACAAACAGGCCAGTCAGCTTGTGTTGCTGACCCTTCATATGACCAAACCTACGAATTGAATATTTATGAAGCAGATATCGAAGGTAAAGTGGTTACTTTTGCCGCAGGAGAGTTCAGCAACTGTGTGTACGGGTTTTATATAAACGAGTAGACACAGACGTCATTCATGACTCATTTTCAATTCCTTTACACCATAAGGTAGTGCGCCACAAGACAGTTCCTCTACTGGGACTGTGGGCTGGGCTGG
>Ga0123353_10001757_pt1 | contig 26583 bp, 20 predicted proteins | sample TergutLab28metaG_3_FD_92763 | JGI IMG/M metagenome (GOLD analysis project Ga0123353, IMG submission 92763) | Labiotermes labralis P3 segment gut microbial communities from Petit-Saut dam, French Guiana - Lab288 P3 | ecosystem: Host-associated > Arthropoda: Insects > Digestive system > Gut ...
CAGATCAGACATATGGCGGCCGTCGTTGGCAACACATTGCTGAAGACGTTCCCGGAAGTTCTTCATCACTCTCCGGGTTAGCTCAGGCGGAATGGAGCCTTTTTCCTGTTGGATCCTTTCCTTAAAATCTTCAAGAGATCGAGGACGATGTTTGAAAACCTTTTCCTTTAGGTATCCCCAAAGGAAAACGTCACACGGGCTTAAATCTGGTGACCGTGCCGGCTACTCCACGTCTCCCCTTAAAGAGATCAAACGCCCAGGGAACAACAACAAAGCCGCGATGTTCACCGGTCCAACCCATTATGGGTTCTGACAACGGTAGAGGCTAACCAACCGCATGACACTACCCCCACCTCTCTACCACCACTACAGCCCGCACAGTGCCCCTTCGAAAAGTGGGAGATCTTTATGCCCCACCCTGTATTATAATATCAGTTCCACAATTGTACAAATGGGGCGATATTAAATGAAAACAAACATATTTTCCCACTGTCTGTATGAGCTTGTATATGTGTGTGTGTGTGTGTGTGTGTGTGTGTGTGTGTGTGTGATGTACAGTACTTCCCTCTTTAACCGTACAAAGTTTCCTTAAAATAATACATAGCTGCTCTTATGATCCATTATATCACTCTTATATGCATATTACTTATCACATTCAGAAGATCTGATCAATAAGCAACCCACTGTTATGGTATTCACAGTTGTGATCGAGGCGAATTGAAATAAAAAATAATGTTACTGGTGCCTGAATGATAACAGAACAGGAATTCCTTCTAAATTACTGCAGTCAGTGCTGTTTCAGAGTCATAAATATAACAATAGCTGATTTTAGCCACGGTTTGTAATTTTTGTTTTCTCCAACTATGACTGCAACAGTTTAGCTCTAATTACATCAGTACCTAAAGATTTATGGTATTTTAACTTTTTGACAGAAACTTCAACTTCTTCAGGATTAATTTGTTGGCAGGATGCTTCAAACTAATGTCATTAGTCATATAAATGTTTTGTCCTTCAGTTAAAGTTACTTCCACAGGTCCACAGAAGTTATCATTATTATTTATTATTATTATTTATTTAACATTCCGTAGATCCACAAACAATTTCAAAGTTTAGGATATGTCTGTGTGTGGGTGTGTGTGTGTGTGTGTGTGTGTGTGTGTGTGCGGATTCTTTTCTTCAACAATGACTTGTCTTAAACATATTAATTTTTTACACAAAACTCTGTTTTTTAACAAACTCACAGGTCAGTTTAACACATACACTGAAATGTCTAACCTCACTTATAGGGCTATAAGCCTACAACACGGCATTTAAGCGGTTTTTGCTCTCTTATAATAATACTGAAAACAAATCACGAAACCATAGTTTATTCCACTAAATTGTGTTATATGAGCACCCACTGAATGCTGAATGCTTTAGCTCACAAGTTCATCAGAAACTGGAAGATATATATATAAATACTGTAGTTCCAAATGTCTGTCTAAAGATGGCAATTAGTGTACACAATTTGACACTGACCATATAGAGCTCATCACATAAATTTTCAACACTACATAAATTACAGACCAGATATGATACAGTAGGCAATGCATAATAATTTGTGCTAGTCTGGGTTATCAGGTTTATAGTGTTTAAATAGCTAAACTTTCATTTTATCATATACACTCTGTGTTTTAAACTTTTACAGAAGCATTTATAAATATATAATTGTATGTGTTTTGATAATAAGCCAAAATAAACAGAATTTTTTTACCAGATTCTAAAACAAGCACCTATTAATGGCTCTTCTGAAAAGAAAGTAAGGAGTTAATGCCTAACATTGAAACTGTTCTTATGTAATACTAATTTGTTTCTCTGCACAAACCATATTTTTTCATGCAGTATCTACAGACATAATCACTCCTTTTAGCATGGCATATCTACTCACAGACAGAGGATAGAATTCAGTGACTTGTGTTCTGTACACATCTTGAAAGAACTTGGGACTAAGGTCATCATTATCACCAACTGACACTAGGATAGTTGTACTTGAGTTTCTTGGTGGGGAGCCTCGATCCTGTGGACAGCAAAATCACATTTTATTTCACATATCTGTTGAACATCATTTAAAGACTCCCCTCATTTGCTAGAAAGTTGATGATCTGATATGATGTTCTTGATATACCGCATAATGCAATAGTGTTGTCATTGTCATCCTCATCTTATTTTTATTATTTTTACAAACTCTTTTGACAGTATCTCAGTTCAAAATATGATGATGATACTGCTGTCTTTGCTGATAAAGACCTGTATAACAAGGTTCATGTTAATACATATTGACACTTTGTGTGACAGAATAAGTTTAAGCTGTGAGTTTGCTGAAATTCTAGACAGTGTCCATTTTATGAAGCAACCCAAATCCACAACAGAATTGTCAAATCATATTAGTAAAAAAATCTCCTTGCACAAACATTTGAGGCAAATGTCTTTGCAGACTGTTATGCAGAGTGGGTGGAAGTCGAAAGGCAGTAGGTGATCCATCAATATTGTGTTGGATACGACATGGAAAAAGATTACCAGCACAGATGGGACTTTACTGTGGGAAATCCTAAATAATTACTGCATGCATATTACATTCTTATACTTAGGGAGAAGTACAGACAGATGTATAAATTACCGATGCCATGAGTGTGAGTGTGAATTCCCGGTCACCTGCATCATAGTCTAATGGGCGTCTGAGCACAAGAACTGCCCGGTGACTGCTTTCCATAGCAAACTTCCCCTTGTCATTGCCATCAATAATTGAGTACTGCACATCAGAGTTTGGAGTGTTTGGCTTATCACGATCAATGGCATGGATTCCTCGAAATATTGTCAGACCTATGATAAGAAATGAAATGACCTTTACCATCAGTGCAGCAGTGTAAATAATATGAAGTAAGTTTCAAAATTAAGGACTGTAATATTAACATATAACATCAATTTGTTTGTGACACATGTTAAAGGAATTACGTAAGCCGCTGTTTGTTGTGTTTTACCATAATATATGAGAAATGAGGCAGGGGGCAGAACTAGGAAGTTAGCTGGCTTTGTGCATACAGTCTTCAGAGTGGTGTATAACAATGCAGCGCTCACCTGTAGGTGTTAACTCATCAACTGTGACATGATATGGGGCATTGATGAACTGTGGAGCATGATCGTTTATGTCCTCAACGTACACTGTCACAGAGAGATAGGATGAAATCTGAAAGTGTTAACAAAAACATTTCACACCTATGTAGTTAATCAACAAATGCAAATGGGTAATATATATATATATAGGGTGTTATTAAAAGAATACTGATAAAAATTAACAAATTTTCAAATTGTACAGTATAAGTAAAATCATTTGATGTTACAGTGATTATCTCAAATGTTCCCTATGTTGTAAAATGTCAGATTATGTAGCGCTGAAAACAATTAAACTTTACATTGTACTGTTTACAATGTAAATGTAAAACAACATAAATTGTAACTCTTTTTAACAATACATAATCCGACTTTTACAACCATAGGTAGCGCTTGAGATAATCACTGCAACATCAAGTGGCTTTACTGTTGCAATTTGTCAATTTCTTTATATTTCGACAGTGTTCTTGTAATAGCGCCCTGAAGATGGTCGAAAAAGCCACCAAAACTTGTAGGCTATTAAAACATATTTTACCGGTTTGCTTTTGTGGGTTCACTACATAAGAGTAAACTTTCCTTTAATGCACGAATATGGAACATACTAAGATTATGCATCACACCAGTTTGGAATAAAACACAGGAACAAGTTTCTAAATGTAAACAACAGAACCAGCATGACTTGTTACAAGGCAGAACAAACAGTTACCGCTTCCTGTTGCAAGAACATTCGTGCAGTTGATAACTATATATCACTTCTTATAAATACATATAAAAGAAACAGCCTGACGTTCAAACATGCATGAAGCAGAAGTTCTGGCAACCCATGCAACTGAATGGACGGATAATCTGTGGCAATGAAGGTGGGAGGTGGGAAAGAGAATGTGTGTTTTTGTACGTATACATTTCTATATACCAGTATTCCAAGGATCTCACAGAAGTGCAGATGAAGCCTTATGGAGTGTTGCACCGAATCAAATGGTAATAATTTACAGATGTTTCAGAGGAGCTTGTTGCCTCCATCTTTGGGATCTGAGTAGCTGAAGAAGGCTTGGCCATTTTATGCTATCTCTTATGCTCTGGCCCTGAGATTATGATAAAATGAACAACATGAAGATGCCACAAATACATCAAGTTTTCCCAACTGCAACAATGAACCGTTCAGGAATCTGTATGCAGGAAAAGGCTGTAATGGCGGTGACAGCAAGAAAAGTTTTAAAAATACGACATGATAAATTACGTTATGACAACTGCAATACGGATTATACAAATAATGTTTTCATGTTAAGTCTACCCCCGTAAATCTTATTGCAAACTTCTAGCTGCTTCGTCCGGAAAATAATGTTTCCAGTTTAATTCCGGATATGAGACTTGGGACTCAGGGGATTATCGGAATCTGCTTCAGGGAAACTATACACGTGGCAGTGACACATTTTCAGATTCTAATAAAGAACGATATGAGGTGGAAGACACTGCATGTCTGCGCTGACAGCAGTGCTGGCTTCCTACACACTCCACAGAGGTTTAAAGCGCACACTTGTTAAATTGCATTGAAACTGCACTTGGAATAAGTGAGTCGCGACTGACGTGGTACTGCTATAATTTTAACTATCACGAATTGACTTCAGTGGCGGTGCTACAATGTGATTGCGTTAACGAACAAATCTTACTTAGTCTGCTGCCTAGTAACTGAAATAAAATTTGTAAATTCCAGTTAAACTTCTTGCAACTCATTTCAAGAAAAGTGAATAAGCCACGCTTCGTAGTGTCTACACCCACCTAATACAATGCTGGCTGTATTACACGGAGCAATGCGCACAATATCTTGCAACTCTTTCGCTTTGAAAATGGAGCCAGTCAATCCTACATTATCCTGTTCGCATAATTTCAAAACGAAAAAAATGCAGAATCATTTATAAACTTACACTGTACACAGGAGTAAACAGGCCGGGATTTGAACCACACGCTGTGTGCTTTCCATGAAACAGAACATCTTCAGGAACGTCGTTACTTTTCCGGCTGTACCAACTTTCGCACACACAAAAGCTGGCAATGTCACGTTCCTACAGCACTGAAAGTGGTCTCACGTTTCGCCGAAATCATTGCTTTATATTGTTAGAAATGTTAGAGACTATGGTTAAACGAAGTTTGTGGTTTACAGTTAATCATTCTTCACTTGCAGCTTATAATGCGAACAGCCTGAAAGCCTCCTCAGATTCTACCAATCATACATTTGTGACAAAACTGAACAATGTAGTATCCTGAAGTTCGGGATTTCGAACATTTGTGATCACACATTCTAATAAATTTGTTTCGAATTTTCGTGACTCGTTCCGAAGAATCGGAGTAATGGTAGGTAGCACCCCATCGGCTCTCTGCGTTCTCCTGCAATTACACGACCAGTCTCAGCTCAGTCAGCCTCTGTATTTTACTACGCAAGGCTTATTGTTTTCGTGCTGTAAGGAATGAGACTCTCCTTCAATTATGTAATATATTTTATTCTTCCATTAAGTACTTGTACTTTACGAAAAATGAACTTCCGCGATTTTTAGGCCTGCTAAGGTTATTTCATTTCATGTTTTCACAACTTGGAACCAAATATGTATTTTATATTGAAAATGAATTACGATGTTCCTTCCAGTTTTGTCTCTGCAGATTGTTCAAGGCCATCGAGACTACCGTAGTCTCACAAATCCACGACATCTCGACCTGATTAACTTAAAATATATGTTTAATATTCGGGGCGAACATGACAAAGAATATTAATAATTGTCCAACGAGATGCAACACAAAGCAGCCTATTTACTATCCTGGAAGGTCACTCTACATGCGGATTATAAAACTGTACTGATAAAAAAGGTAAAGCAGTCCCGTTACAGGCCTGGAGTGGCCCAGAGGGTTCCAGGAAGTTAAGGTTCCCAGATTTCATGACAACGGCACAGGATAGGGTTGTCAGCCTTAAGCACCGGTCGCCTTTACCGCCAAGAAATACTCCTGGTACTCATTTCTGTTAGAGGCTGAGTCGACCCCAGGGCCATAGCGCGATCGGAAGGATTTTATGTCAATGAAAAATTCCAATGACACCAGCTGGGATCGAACCAGTGACCTTCCGATTTGTAGAACAGCACCTTAACTACTGTGCCACTGCGGTCCCCTAAAACTGTACTGAGAGCTTGGAGAATAATGTTGCTTTGATTCAGTAGGAAGGGACAAAACTGAAATGTAGCGGATACACTACAGGGTAAAGTCAGAAAGTCGGTAGATAATTCTATCCACATACGAAGGAAACGTAATTTAGACAACAGCTACCAAGCTTCCCGCACCTTGCTGACAAAATCTTCTTCTTCTGGCCTATGTACAACATGGTGCTGCTTTAAATATTAGTCGATGGACAAAGTCCCCAAAAGAAGATTGTGTCAGTCACATGTCATCATTAAAACCCCAAAATGTTGCATTACCGTATCTTCTCCGTCACTGTAGTCACAAACTAGCCTGAACTTCAGTACATTCTGAGGGCTCTCACTGTCCACCAGGTTCTCCAGAGACTGCGCCAATAGCACAGACACCACCTGACTGTCCACATCTAGGTACGTGAAGTAACTAACATCTTCCATCTAAAACAGAAAAAGAAGTAAGAGAAGTGAAGTGTCCAGAGCAGTCAGCACTTATTCTAGCCCGATTAATTTCGTGTTTGAGCTTTAATTTATTCTGTCACAACGACATCCATCATTTACGTTAGCCCAAAAGCGTTCCGGTTTTCTGGGCGACCTTCTGTGTGTATTTATGTAAATACATTATATTTATGAGCCTTTAGGACAAACAGCGTCAAGAAAAAATCGGTGAAGTTCTCTCTGTACACGTCATGAAGGCATATAAGGGAAGTGGAGGTATAGTGCCGTTCTTTCTTAAACTCGGCATTAGATATGGATAGAGGTCAGTTGTCAGTAATGCGAAGCAATTACTTACCACCCGGGGGAAAGATCCCCCAGCTGGATGGCCCCAGAGCAGTTTCTACTTTATCTAAAGGCTCTACACACGCACACATATGGTGAAATATTCATCCCAACATGTCAGTTAGCACTGTATTGGCTGCGCTACAGGGTGGACAACTGGTGTGCGGCTTTCTGCAGACACACAGGTCTTTATTTCAACTTTTGGTGCCCAACCAGCTGGCACCGCGTGCTTATGCAAGAAATTAAGGAGTTTAGGGCGCATAGCTGAACACTCACTTCCATCTACTGCCAAGGCTAAGAATTTATGGGTCAGTACCTCCATTGCCCCATAAATCTTCAGGGCGTGATGCTTAATTAAGCACAGTGTAAAATTTATTTTTAGTAAGAATAATTTTTATACACATTGCGGAATTTAATTTGAAAAGAGTAACATTACACTTAACTTCATGCATCCTGTAGTGTTGGAGATTAAATAAAGGTAGATTACCAGCGGTCAAAAACACAACTTTATAAAAATAATAAGTTAACCAGCTACATGTTTCGACCCTCTAGGGGTCATCTTCAGGCTGATATTTGAAACATACTAGGTAGTAAGTAAGATCATATGCGGAAGGGAGATCTCGCTTCTGACAGATTTTTTTCTACAAGTCTGGTCTTTACATATGATTTGATTTCAAGATTAAAACTGAAGATTAAAATTACAAGATTAAAATTAAATTGGAATTGATTAATTTTAATCTTGTAATCTTAAATGCTGTGTCGAATTTCAACTCGATCCATATGTTACCGTACTCCTAGAGTGACGTGGGCCTGTCGGAGGCCCTTAGGTCGGGAGTCAAGTCGAAGAGAAACATGAAATATCCGTTTATGAACATGCCGTGTGTGATCTGGAGACCCGTGTCCGAATGATGAATGCCGGAGCTTTCGAAAATAGTTCCGTAACCCATTATTGTCGTCTTCTCGTGACCGGTATTCATAGTTAGACCCTCAGTTGGGATCTGCTTACCATTCACTTACATCACAAAATGGGTGAAACCGAAATGACCAAAGCCGTAAGGGCTGGTAGACGTCGAGCCCAGAAATTCCGGGTTCTTGACCATCGTGAGGGTTCCCAAGACGACATTATCTATCAATAGGGATTGCGACCCGGTGGAAAATGTAAATGTTTTCAGTGCCACTCTTGTCAGGTCGAATCGCGCCGGCACCTTGCACAGAGCGTTCGTGTGTGCCAGTAATATTGCGGGGGACGTCATCACTCGCTTGTCGTATGTCGCATCGATAAACCTGAAGACTACTTTCGTATCGCTTTTAGCAGCCAGTAGATAAAATCCTTTCTTCGACTTTGTAAACTTGATCTGAAGTCGCAAACCCCGTAGTAAGAGTTGCGGGACGTTGAAGAGGTTGCTATGTGTCCTGCCGTAATTTCCACCTTTTTGCTGTGCTTGTTTCTATTCCACCTTTCGACGAACCCCTTGTTGGTGGTGGTGATGGTGGCCGCGGTAGGATCGCGTTTGTGAGATGTGACGTTGCCGCATCCTGTCCGTACGTCAGCAGGGTCTCGAGATAGGCGCGGTACTTATACAGATCCTTCGACGGTGTTATGGATATGCCGTTAAGAGTGACGCTACAATGACTGAGTAGCGAATGAAGGAAACTATTGATGACCGAGGAGTGTTCAGTATCTTGAAGGTCAGTCCCGTCCATCTTCACCAAGTCTCTTTTCCGGATGAGCGGGACCGGCCGGGGCGTCGGGTTGACCATCCACCCCCATCTACAGCCGAGGTTAAGGAAATTGTAGGGATATACTTCCACTCCCCTGTTATTGGGTAAAATTTATCTTTGTGCATTATGCCCATATTTGAGGGTACAGAATTATACAGGGTATGTTTTTACGTATCAAAGAATTTACCACTAAATAAAATATAATAAAAGGAGGACTAATAAATTTTCCACGTTCTTGTGTTGTGGTCTTCTGAGTTGTGACACTAAGCAGTACGGCAGGCAGGTACCAACCTTCTGAAGGAAGTGTCACCGCTTTCAGCATCAACTTCGGTATATAAGCATTAAAATTCCTTAACATTTGTTTCGCTACTCCACTACTACTGACGCTTAAAATACCACAAGGCGTAGGCTATTGCACTCGATTACTTGCAAACTTATTTAAAACACAGTAGAAGATTACAATGGCTTTCATAGTAACTGTGAGGGAGGGAGAAATGTGTTGTTTAAAGATGCTGTCACCTGCTAGGGCTACACAGTCTCATTGGTCGATGATTGAAACACGAGAATGAAAGATAAATACAGAAGTGTTCGGAAAAAATCCCATCCAAGTGTCAAATTGTACACCAAGAATCTCACACGGAATGGCCTGGGAACGAACCTGCGCCTCCGCCGAGAAAGATCGGCAGCTAACGACCTCAGCCATGGCATGGCACAGTCACGTCAAGATTGTATCGCTGTTTTCTATAAAATGTTTTCATTATTGACTAATCTAACCATTAGGCCTATCTATCGAAAATTATTAAAGGAATTTTTATTTCTCTGTACGACATGACGAAAAGGCAAAAAAATCATGATGTCATAAAGCATTTAAAAAAGGGCGGGAGAAAGATTTACTTAGTTTTATCCCATAAATTGGGTGTTTTAAGAGAGGGTGCCGGAGTTCGCTCGCGTCACTAAATTTTGTATGATGGTGCCTAATGTTTGTGGGTTCTCAACATGGAAGCTGCTTCTTTTCAGCCTAACGTCGCCTACAATTTTTAGGTAATTCCCACATTTCTGTAAAAATTTGTGGACCCATGATTTACAATAATGTTCCGAGAAATTGATCTAGATTTTGTGATGTGTAAAAACGAGTTAAATCCGCTACAAATCTCTTCTTCATATTTAAGTAAAATGTTAAAAATGAAACATATGAGACAGGTTGACCTGAGGAGTTCCTAGTTATTTGATAGATAATTCTTGGTCTTACAGGATACAAGAGCTTATTTTAACAATGACAAAAATCAAGCCATTTGTTGCAACATGACCCAGTTTAAACCATTTAAGTCTTACCAAGCAGTTTCTCTAAGATCAAGCCAATCATTTTCAACCAAGACATACTTGTCCTGAGTCACGCAAGTGTATCTTTACAGAGATCTTCGAACCAGAAACTTTTAATATTTATTTTCAACCTATATCAAAGCTACAGTTTCCACGTTGTCACGATATTAGTAGAGGACAGTTTTACAGTATTACATTCCTGTCTTTTCTCGTCATGTATGATCGTAAGGAATATAGAATATGATATATTACCTTGTCAACAGGCTGAATACTCAGATTGCGTCGAGGATATACCTCGACCTGCAGAACTTCGCCGCCCACGGGTGCATTTTCTGGTACGCGAACAAACCTCAGATACTCGCCTGCCGGATAAAACTGGCAACCTGTAGCGAAAAACAACAATTAATACAAACATGCACCCCTTACTTCCGCAATTTTGAAGGCAGTTTCAAGGAAAAAGGACTGTCAGGTGTCAACAACGGAACTGACCGAACATCAGAAGGTCAGTCGAGACCACCCGTAACAAGGCGGCCAAATCTACATACGGATTACTGTCTAACATTAACTGCCTACCTGACTGAGGTTACCCGAGAATTTCTTCAGCCGTGAGTTAAATGACACCTGATGGGGTCATGGGGATTTTTCATTGACTTGATCTTTCTAGCCTCACTATATTCTTGGGTTCAACTCAACCTCTAACAGAAATTAAGGCCCGGGGTATCTCCTGGGGGTAAAGGTAGCCGGTGCCTACAGCTGACACCCTTTCCACTTTCGTGTGCCGACTCGCTGTAAATTCTGGAACCCTCAGTCTGCTGGAACCCTAACAGCCTGTACAGGGATAGATTTACCTTTATAAGGCAAAAGACGGAGCACAGTCCACTTCTTCCCACGCAATTACGTCACGGAGTTCTTCAGCCGAAATGACATCCCCACACCCCACCCCCCCAAAAAAGTTGCTTTGACCATCAGTCAGTGCAGTCATAGCCTCACTGCATTCAATTTCGAGTCATCCATCATCCATCCACTCAGCTTTGCCCCCAAGGCACTAACCACCAGATGGGCGCGTCTACAGCCAACAGCAAATCCTTAATGCCTCTAGAACACTCCAAACCGTTGGCATTATCACCCCCACCCCCTAAGTGAAATCATTTTTTAAGACACACTTGTCACACTCCAACTACGCGTTTCATTTGCAGAAATTGTTTAGCTGAAACAGTCACATTCGCAAAATTCCCTGCGCTTAGTTAGCTCTTGAGATGTCTGGGTGGCTGGAAGTGATGAAATTGAAGCAAGTACGTATACTACACTTCAACAAAAATTACAGTCTATGACATCACTTCCTCAACGCGGCATATAACTCAGCAAGCATAATATACATTCATGGCGAGCCCTACCCGTTCCTGTATACAGATGGCACAAAACATTCGGGTTGGTGAGGCATGGAGAAGAGAGGTGGTGTGTGACTTTAGGCTTCAGCCGCAATGTAAAGGATATCTTCTTTTTTGGCGTGTTACGCAGCCTAGATTGATGGTTATTGCCGTTGCGGGACAACCTATCGGTCCCACCTTCAAAGGTCAAACCTTGAAGGTGGGACCGATAGGTTGTCCCGAAACGTCTGTAACTAAATACCAATCTAAGCCCAGTAATATTCCAGAACAGCGACAGATCTCACGAGAGGTTTTCTTAAAGTGTTCCTAAACAAAGAAATTCTAAATGTAGATCGCACAGCTCTGACTCTACACCAAATGCACTTCGTCATGTAACATCGACATGCTGTCGTCACCATTCCGGCTCAACTGAACGCTTTGTAAGGTGATAAATTTGGTAAGGTGCAACTCTCTAGTTTTCACTAGCATTTCCTAAAATATGGCGAAACTTATTTCTTTATTCTCACGTTACGCAATGGGTACGTGTCTTAAGCCATACTAATCACTATCCTCACATCTACGCCTAAAACGTTCCAGTATTTTTCTTTAGGTTTCCCGAGTAAGACCCTAGACACATTTCTCACCCTTATGCTCTTTCACTTTGAATTCTCCCTCATTTACTTCACACTAATGAATGTGCGTTTCTAACTTAAATATCAGCCCGGTCACGGGTTACAGTGATAGTGTCCTTGTGTTTCTTTCAGTTCCTGTGGGCCAGTGGTCTTCAGACTCTTAATATTTGATTAAATCCAAATTTTCGCAGAAGCCCTGTGAAGTAAGAGCGTACGTTTTGTGTACACACTTGAAATACAATTTTTAAAACAAAAAATTTTATTTACAATATAAAATATTTGCTCGCGATTACGAAAAACAAGACGTTACTGTTGGTGACTTGCCCTGAAAATAAACACAGCGAAGATTATGCATAAAGATAAACCGAAAAAATGCAATTAAAAGCTATCAAAATCATGTTTAGCAATTTTCATGAGGAGGAAATGTGCTTGCGGAATCCTGAAAGACGTCCACGGAAAACTGGGTTTCCTGTGCACGCAGTTTGAAAGCCACTGCTTTAGGTGAATACGGAGTGACATCTTTAGTTTCGCCCTTCAGATCCTTACCATGCACCACTTTCCTATCATTCCAACATTATAACAAATGCAGGAAAAACAGTGTCATAAATTGTGCCATGTGTCAAGTAGTCAGTCGGCGGCGTCTGATCACAAAAGGTTCAGGTTCAATCCCAGGCAATTTTTTGTTGGATTTGTGATGGAAAAACGTCACTGGACAGGATTTTCCGCCAGTATTTTCGGCTGTACCCGGCTACTACCATTTCACCTCTGCTCCATACACATTTATTTACCTTTCAAAAGCTGACTGCGTTAAATAAAGCACTTCAAAAGAAAAGAACAGTAAAATACAATGTTCCTTTCGACGTCATAAAGGCGTATAGGCGAAGAAAAGCTTTAAGTCCACTCATTCTTAACCTGCATCATCGGGATACACCCCCTATGTCCATTGAATGTGAGGTATTGTGGGCCCCAAAGCCTGTCTGGACGTTTCGGAGAACAGAAAATTCTCCTGGCTCTTCCAGAATTCGAAGCCCAGATCGTTCATCCCTCAGCTAGTCGCTATACCAACTATGCTGTCCAAGCTCTCAACATATTTAAAAGTAGGATGTTTAAATAACCAAAGAATTATATCTATTCTGAAGCTAGTAGTAAGGCTATGGTTCGGTTTCCGGTAGGGGAGGGACATAAATTCTCTTCTTCAAACCGTACAGAATGGTTATGGGGCCCAACCAACAAACTATTCAACAGGTACCGGCGTCGTTTTCCCTGGAGGTAAAGCGTATAGGGAGTGAGGGTGGTCACCCTCTTGCATCTGCAGCTTCATATGCCTTACTGGCGAGGTACGGAACAACTAGCCATCATCTTAAGAAGTACCACGCAGACAAGCATCGCGCAACAATCTACGTACTTGAAATGGATCACCGTGCCACAAATACACGTCTATGATGTATGTTCCATAGTGCCACGTTCTGTATGTGTTAAGAATATAACCCCGTAACAAAACCTCATTTTGTTCTTGAATGAGAACTGAAACGTGCCTGCAGATTGAATTTAACGCTGTTAACTTTCGTCCCAGAGCGCCTGTAACAATCTTACCCGCCTTACACTCGTGAAGGAGAAGCTGCCGCTGCGGCGGGGCAAACATTCGGACATCACCAAACCTTGCTTCATATGATTATTGTCCAAGCTGGCATCAAAGGAGCAGTCACAGTGAAGGGATATGTGTGGTAAGTAACAGCTGTGCATATTGTGGTCGGCATATGTGTTTTCAGCAAAGATAAAGCTACGTAGCGATACTCGCCATATATTCATACGCTTCAGTGCCTCTCAAAATGTGTCCACAACACAAAATCCTACATAACTTTCATCCAGCTACCCCAGTAGCGCCAGTACCTACTCAGCATCTCAGAAGATCGCTGCAATTTTATAGCATAAAACTACAACATTAAATATGATACATTTATATTAAGTTACTCAGCTTCTGCCAGTTTTATTTTCTCCCGAATGAAGTCAGATTGTTGAATACAGAAACATGTCAGTTTGATCAGTCTGGAAATTTACGGCCCATCAAAAGACTGTTTTGAACAACATTCTGGTTGAAAACGTGGGTTTTGGAATCCCCGATTTACGCAACATTTACTTTCCTTAGCAATGAATCAAACTCGAAATTAAAACTGTCTTCTTATTTATGATATCGTGCATTTTCTTAAGTAGATAACAGCTTTTTGGACGAAACTGCTGCCTCCATATCCAGTTAGAATAAACACTCCGAAATATTGGTAATTACATTTACGTAGATAACCTGTCGGGGCCGCCCAATATTTAGTAACAAGTTTCCTTCCACATCTTGTAACAGCCGTCTGACAGAAGAACGGAATCTAGTCCGACAGAATCCATAACAAATTCTGGTACTCTGTACATTTGGGAGCAGCTCCCTGACACACGGCGACCCTCCGAAGCGTCAGGGGGGGAGGGCTTCTCTACGCCAGTGCTTACGGAAAGACCTCAGTGCTTCACTAGGCTCGGCACCATCGTATCTTTACAACATACTACTTCATTACTTACTGCCTCTATCAGGCGGTGCATTTCAGTAGCTGCAGCCACATCAGCCGCGTTTACATCCTTGTCAAGGGCGTAATTATAATCTTTCGGTCAGCCTGTTTCAAAACCATGAAACAACTAATGAACTGCTGCAAATTTTTGCAAGATGTTCGATATTTGAACGTTTTATTAAAGTTTTTGTTCGCGTATGAAGTTATAGCTAAAGTGAAAAGGACATAACAAACACTTTAGGTGAACAAATACATACGTTTCTGCGCACATTTTGAGTGCAAATCGCTAAATATTTATCGAAGCGAAAAATGTGACTATCGTTGTGGCACAGAAAGCAAATGATACACATTGCATGTCATTCCGCCTGTCCTTCTGAGTAGTAAACGAAGAAAAATGGAAGGCCGTATTATTTTGAATGCTTAAATTCAGCAGACAACGATGGTCTTCTGAACACAACCAACGATTACCCAAATACTTTATGCTCGTGGGTAATTAAAAGAAGTTTCCCTCCGTTTGATTTTTTACGTCTACGAGCATAATCGTGTATATAACTTATGTGTTGCTACAAGATGTACTTTACTGTCTATTATAAAGACTTTATCTGACTACCAAATCCATCTGGTGTTTTCGTAACGAACAGCTGCAAAAAAAGCGCTCGTGAAATTCTCCATGCCTGCCCTCCGGACGTAAGAATAACTCGAAGACCCCTGAAAGGACTTACGTTAAAATTTACGGTACGGCAAACTATTAAAACTGATCGATACATACAAATTTTGTTCAAAGTCGAATAAAAGTAACTACTTGACTTCAAAGGCCTACATACGTGACAGCGCACTGCGAACATAACTAAATGTTTGACGGATCAAAAATGTTTTAAAAAAGTGGAGAAAAATGAAATATAATGTTTTTGTAAAAGTAAAGTGCACCCTTGTACAGGCACTGAGAATCTGTACAGGCCGTACGGTCCACGGGGGGAGTAGAGGTATAGCTCTACTCTTTCTTGACCACGGCACTAAAAGGGGGTGAGGGGTCAGCGTCACGCCCCGGCCCCTCTTTACCCCCGGGAAAGACCCGGTACCCATTGTACAGGAGGCTGGGTGGGCTTCAGGGCCGGTCTGGACAGGTGCGGAAAATCTCGCCCACACCTGGATTTCGATCCCCGGACCGTTCAGCCCGTAGCCAGTCGCTATACCGACTACGCCACCCGGCCCACGTAATGTCTATGTCCAGTAAATATTTTCCTTCTACTTAACGTTTTTTGGATAGCTGAACAAGAGTAAGCGTGCGTACCGGGTTTGCTACGTAGTGTGAATGGTTTTCTGACTTATAATCGGGTTGAAGTCTTAAAAACGTTACAAATAACATTCAGACTAATTTACTTTGAATTCTTTACGAAAAGTGTGATATAAAACACCTTACAATATTTCCATCAAAGTAGGTAGGATTCTATTGTGTACTTTGAGGCAGGGACTGGACAAGGACCAGCATTGGTTTCAGCCACTCTCATGGTAACTGTGAGGACTTTTCTACCCAGCAGACGCGTTTCCAGACAGCAGACTCACGCAAGCCTGCTGTCCCTGCAGGCAAATTCAGCGTGGTTCCGTAAATTATGCCAGTACCGCTACCTCTCATTATTCCCCATTTAATATTCACCACAATCCAATCACTGTTAATATACAGAATTAAATAGTACACTTTCTTTCTCATGCCTCGACAACGCTAGTGGGCCCAGGCCTCCTCACTGTCGAGGATTCGAGATCACGCTCAGACACACCACATTCACAACAGACACACATTCATGCCTTTGAAGGGATTTGAACCCGCAATCCCAGCAGGCGAACGGCCACAGACCCACGTTTTAGACCGCGTGGACACTGGAATCGGCAGTAAAAATATAAAACGCAGTAATTGGTATCAAGATATTACAACACAGTGATTCATGAGAAAAGTTGTTTCACGTAATGCAAACTGCATACAATTTTTAAGCGCTTTCGCAAAATTGCGAAAAGCTACTATTGGCTTCGTCATGTCTGTCTGTCCTTCCGTCCACGTGGAACAACTCGGCTACTACAGGACAGATTTTCCTTTAATCTGACATTTGAATATTTTTTAAAAATCTGTCGAGAAAATTCGAATGTCATTACAATCTGACAAGACTAGTCGGCACTTTAGATGAATACCTAAGTACCTTAATGATAACATCTCGGTCAATTCTTCTCAGAATGAAAAATGTTCCGGACAAGAGTTGTATAGGACACCAAAACACATTTTATGTTCAATAACTTTTCTCCGAAAGTCGTAGCTTTTATGAGATAACGTGAAAAAATGTGGTAGGGCCAGAGAGGACACAGGTGACAATGTAATACGGTGAATGCGCTTTGCATGCTGGATAACTCAGGCTACAGACACACGCTCGTAATTATGTAATACTGATTGCTTTTTCAAACAAGAATAGTCTAGCGAACGCGCCTCAGTATTATGTTATATGTTGAATGGCTCTTTTGTTTGAATTAACGAATTATTGGGGTCATTTTTTGGGGGACCATCCACCACATGACACAAAGATCGTCAAAAACGTTGTATTAGTGGCATGATAAACCAAATGCGACTCGCACTATGTGACTCTAAAGTAATTACGTTTAAACCACACTGAATGTTGTTAATATGTTTCATGAAATGTGTTTCCTGAAGAGATCATGGAATTTAGATTTCGGAATTCTAAGTACTTTCGGAACTTCTGGATAAGTATGTCTTCCGAATAACTTTCAGAGTGTCCGTGGAACAGTTTTTTCGCACGACCTTTTACTTCGAGTTTTTATTCAAAGGCGCTCTCATTTTGTTAAGACATTGTGCCGGTTGATGGTGGATGGATGAGTTATGGGTATGGAGCGTTAGTGGAATTATAATGACTGGGCAAAATTGTAGAATTTGGAGAAAATCTTGTGGCTGTGCCCCCACCCCCCCCCCTCCCGTCCACCACAAATCCCACTCGGACAGTCCTGTTACGTCGGCAAAAGGTGCTTCACCTACGCTGTCAAGTAACTGGCATATCCTTGTTTCCTCTAGATTAGACCGAACACGTACTGTGTGACCCGAACCGTAAACGGTAAGGGTTCACAGAGTTTGTACAGACTCTGTAGCATCCATGGATCCCAATGCTCTCTTGTAATCGTAAAAATATTAGAGAACTTCGGACTATTGTTTCATTTTAGGTGGTCCCGGTTTCAAATCTCAGCCCGGAGACGTTAATCTTCACAATCTCTTTCGCGGCTTCTTAAGTACCTTCACGTAAGTGCCAAGATATTATGACTCATTAAGCCACACACACATACACACACTTCCGTCCTAACTACAATTCACTGAATTCATCACTAGACATTTTGCATATTCCATACTTAAGATGAAACTACATTTCAAATTACACGTAAGGCCAACGTTATAAATAACGAAATTTAAAGCATTGGCCCTAAGTAAAAGTTAAAATGCAGTTTTATTGTAAGTGTGCAATACTCAAAATGCATATAATCCTAAGTCTAACCATCACTGACACTGTGTAGCCTGAGCTACTCGTTACGTCACTAAATAAGCCATAAACTGAATTACAGACCCACCTATTCTTTTCCATGGCAAAAAAAATTAAGGTAAAGTTCTCCCCGTCCACACCATGAAGGTGTGTGTGTGTGTGTGTGTGTGTGTGTGTGTGTTTGTGTTTGTAGATTTGGAGTATGGCTGCACCCATTCCTGGGCTAGACACTAGATTAAGGTGAGTGGTTAACTTCACGACCCGGCCGCTTTACTTCCGGTGGAAGTACCCAGTGAATACGAGGCTGTTGTTTTGGTTGGGGTTTCGAAATGTGGAGAAGAAGACCAAAAAATTAAGGATAAATGAAACTACGAGAAATCCGACTGCAGCGTGCTCTGGATGCAGCATTTCGTCTTAATGAGGGTATTTGATAAATAATGCTGAGAACGAAGGAGGAAGGAACAAGAGGAGACAGAAAATAAGGTATTGCCGAGCTGCATAATTTTTAACCTTCGTCTAATATTTGGCGATTCTTAAATAAGGGAGTAAACGAGAACACGCATAACATAAAATGGCAAAGTGTTGTTCGGCGAAGGGTAAGGTAAGTTATCACGAGGGTACAGACATAAACATGGAAGGGAATTTTTTATCTTAGTAATTAACCAACTTGATGCACAAAATTTTGTTTTACAATAAGTTTATTTCATGCCTCTACATGTTTCGAGCACATGTGCTCATCATCAGGAGGTCAAAATTGCATTACATAGCCTCAGGGATGATACGAAACATGTAGTGGCATGACATAAACTTACTGTAAAACAAAACTTTGTGCATAAATTTAGTTAATTACTAAGATAAATATACAGAAATGCACGGTCAGAAAAACATTAAAAATTGGAAGGGAAATGCTACTCTGTGGTTGATGTGTAGACGCCGACAATACAGCGGAATACAGGTCTACATCGCTGAAAATAAGATGAGTTCTAAAGTACTGGAAAGACAGCGGTGTAGCCTAAACGAAGTAACATCCCAGCTTTTGCCTGTATGGACCTCACCAAAACCACGAAGTCCCTGCACATTCAAACTGCGTATTCCAGACCACAAGTCAGCAGTCCTGCCTCTCGGTTCTTCCAGTTCATTTTTATAATTACATACTGCAAACCGGCCACCGCCAGAGATGCACTTTTTTGACAGAAGTGAATAAACGAGCAATGGCAGTAAACTACGCCATTGCGCGGAATTCATAACAGCCCAAAGCTTTCACTGCCAACAACGAACGCAAGATTCGCAGCTTCTTGCTACTGCTCGTCTTTCTGCCGCTGTTGCGTCTAACGGCTTCCTAGCAATCTGATCCACGATCTTCCAAGCAGAATACCATCACATCGACGAGTATCTACTACCTCCCCTCGCTTTTGGCATTCCATTACACGAACGTGTTTTCATCTCGACAGAGCTAGTCCGCATTTCGTCCAGGTTGTCAGCAGAGTATGGGTACGACCATAAGTCAGCCTTCACACTCTGTGGCAGGTTCACGATACGAAATTCAGAACCACGCTCACGTGCCAATTAATTGCAGATGTTGGCACGAAACATGTTCGGTGTAGAGCGGGCAGTATATTATCATCTACCGTTGTTGTCTTCAGGAAGTATAAGAAATTAAGCTCCTCATAATCTGTTATGTAAGACATTTATCAAACTTTATACTGTGTCGTATTACCGTTTTCATCTGCAGGTCACTTCAGTTCAATACAAAAAAGAAGAGCATAAGCCGACAGAGACAGGAGTCAGGTCATTGGGGTCACGGTCTGCACCGCTGATCGTATAATGGACTTTATATCTTGTGCAGCCGTGGGGAACCCTTGAGATAAAACACACTTAGACAAAAATGTTACTGTACTCCAATCATATAACACGAAAATTAATTCTGAATCGAATCGCCAGAACACGTTATCACTCATAAGACAATTATAATAACAACACTCAACTTAATACTGATAAAATTATGTTTTGTGTAACAATGTTCCTATAGTATGTCTGTGTCAGCCATTTTAACCACCCTCAGCACATAAACGTTAATTCTCGTGCTGGATACAACAGAAATACTGCCAGCTCTTACGTTCTTTTTTACTAAAATCTAGCAACTGTTAAATAAAGACAAGATCCCGATGGCCGTGAAGTTCGTGTGAAGGAGTTTTTTGCTGGGATCGCGGGTTCGAATCCCACTGATGGCATGAATGTCCGTCTCTTGTGTTTGTTGTGATCACTCGTTCACAACAATCCTATCGTGTGTGTGTGTGTGTGTCCAATCGTGTTTGTGATCTAGTAACCTCAGCAACACAGAAGCCCAAGCTCGAGTTGAGTTCCTGTGTGACAAATAACAATAAATAAACAACTTTATATCAAATGCACGTAAAGTACAAGTATTACTTACAGACCGAGTTTACAGCGTGTAATGCACCTTACAACTCGGATGCATGTCCGCAGCTGCGGGTCCAAGCGTCTCGTTTGACGTTCGAACTACAGATTATGACAAAATCAACAATTCCTCTTGCGAGGAAAGTGAAGAGTGAATAGACAGGCAATGTACTTATAACATAACATTGAGGCGCATTCATGCAAACATTTTTGCAGTAGAAAAGCAGTAACGAATCCATATTGTGAGTGTGTCTATAGCCTTGGTTATAAAGTATGAAATGCGCATGCGCCATATCGTCATCTGTGCCCTGCCCGGCTACACAATATCTTTCCACATTATCTCATAAACGGCACAATTTTTAAAAAAAAGTTATTGAATACAAAATTTGAGTTTTGATTTCCTCTACAACTTTTGTCTGAAAAACTTCTCATTCTAAGGAGAAATGAGCGAGATATAACCAAAAATGTCCAGTGATCTTCATGTAAAGTGCCCGTCATTCTTGTCCGATTTTAATGAAGCTTTAATTTTCTAAACAGATTTTCGAAAATTTTTCTTATATCAAATGTCATGAAAATCCTTTCAGTGGGAGCCGAATTTTTCTTTGAGGACATTAGGATAGACGGAGGGACGGACGGACAGACAGACATGACGTAGTCAATAGTCGCTTTTCGCAAATTTGCCAACGAGCCTAAAAATTCGACGGATCGCCTCTTCGTTTTTTATACAAAATATATATTCACTCTTTGCAGCTTAAATATCGGTAGGCGCGTTCGCAAATTAGCGAAAAGCGCCTACTAACTTCGTCGTAACCGTCTGTCTGTCGGCCCGCCTGCGTGTATCAGCGCGTCTCCCGCTTGACGAGTGTCCATGAAATTTGATATAGGGAACTTTTTCAAAATCTCTAAAAAAAAACTCTACATTTCGTCCAAATCGGATACAAATATCAGGCACTCTACATGACGACCTAACTACGTTTTACTGTTGCCGGCGACATAAATTTCCAATACATTCATTTTTGTACAACACTCAATATTTTTATATCGTAAACAGTGGCATTTCGCACAACAATACTAACAGAAAGCATTGTTGCTTTTCTACAACAACAACTGTTATGCGAAAGCGCCACAATGTTACGTTATACGTACATTACCCGTCGAGTTGTATCGCAACAATAACTTTTAAAACCCAAGAAAAACAAGAATAGCCAACAGCTTTAACTTTGCGGGGATGATCGTCTAACAATTTTGAAGGACTTCCTATCAGGTAAACGTATATAGGTTAATGTGCCCTGGTTTTTATGGTTGTGTAATGCTTCAGTACATTCAATCAACTTTAAACGTCATGAACGTTCACCGCATGCAAAAATTTAGTCTCTACAAAAAAAATCGTCTTATATCTGCGTCCTTTACTCCTTCCTTTAACACCCTCGCAATTTTATCTCCTTTCCTCTTGTCTGTCGTCATTCCTCTTACATCCCCTTGTGACTGTAACTTCTATCGTACCTAAAACAGTTTAAGTAAACACCGCTCAACGGATTTTATAATTACAAAAGATGTGAAAGTATGTACATGAGATATCGAAGGATATGTGCAGGCCGTATGACAATGCCATCTGCCAGACATAATTAAGTCACCTTATAAGTGCAAGCAGATATAAGTTATCATGATTGTGCCTTGTTGTGCCGTAAATTTAATTATCGTTTGACATATTATAGTGGCACATTTTTTTCGCACTGTGTATGGAGTTTAGTAAAACGCATTTATAGTTATAATTTAAAACACATATAGTTATCAGCATCAAAAACGACATTGTGAGATCAGAAATAGCAATTTTTTCTTTTATTTCACGTTATGTCATAAAGGTCAGTCAGAAATGCGAGCTATATAGTTACAGCTATATGAAAACCAGAAAAAAACATTACAATTTCCTCTACATATGAAATATGTCGGTTTAAGTCACGCGTTTCCTCAGGTTGTAGGTAAACTTCTGAGAAATGCAATGCAGAAGGTTTAAGCCCCGGGATGTGTGAGAAAGTCTGGGTCATCCGTAATACATCTATCACGAAATACAGCCGGGTAACTTGAAAATCAAGTAATGCTCCCTATGTAGGTCTGATGGCAAAGGTCTGTAATTTACTATTTTTATTTCATTCCACTGCTCAACTTTATTTTATCTCGTGGCATTCACAAATCCTAAACCAGTAACCTGCAGTTAGATATACCTGTCCGGTGGGTATTTTAGACAGCTCTTTCGTGCATGGTTGACCCGACCTGATGGGAGGAATGTACAAATCTGCGTGCTCCAAGTCAAAGTCACTGTGTCGACCCGGGCCAAAGCACAAAGTTATTATGCGAAAGGCTCTGGGAGAAATAGTAAGCCGCCTTCCAATGGTGCGCAACAACACGCACACGCAGTACTTACTGACGCAGTCTCCTGTTCTTTGCTAAATACACACACACACCTGAATCTGTCGAATCCCACACAAATAGACCCTTACTAATGATTATGAAGAATCCCGCTGAAATTTCAACAGAAATATGTTTGCGGCTACGAAAGAAAGAGAACGTAAAGGTATGAAACTCTTTTCACAGTCTGTAGACCGTGCATCATGATGTGATTGCGTAATAAAGACCAACAAGACGCACTTTTCTTTCTTAGTTTATTTCAATAATCTATCCTCCACATTATTAGAAGAGAGTAGTTATTCATCATCAGGAGACAGTTACTGTATATTCAGCATGTGGTAAATACCACATGCTGAATATTCAGTAACTGCCTCCTGATGATGAATAGCTACTCTACTCTAAACATGTAGAGGATAGATTATTGAAATAAATTAAGAAAGAAGAGTGCATCTTGTCGGTCTCTATTAGGCAGGTATGAAAATCTGTTTATTACCGATATAAAACAGCAATTTTCTATGGCATCAAAGGCTTCTAACTTGTTTTCATCACCGTTTCATTTTACATTGAAGCTGTGTTCAAATAATTATCGTACAGATAATTCGGAAACATTCGAATAAAATGTTCAGTTAACCGTAAACGGCCACAGATGGGTGATATACGTCAATGCCTTTTATCGATAACTCTAGCTTCTGACGGCTGTGACGTCACTCAGAAGTCTTGCTCGGTTGTAAAAGCGGAAACCGGTGCCTGGTTTACAAAGCAATTGTATTGCACAAGGTAATATTAGATGTCCCTTCTGAATGAAAGAGGATTTTAAAGCATGGATTCGCAAGCCCGATCACCAGTCAATCTAATAGATAATTGCCTTTTTCATTTTTAAGTTTTCTATTCCGTGTATTTTCGTACATCAACACCTCTTCATTATTCTAACCAAATACATATCATACATTTTACACACATTCATACATTCTCTGCTACATGTTTCGGTGTGCCTTAAGCCATCTGCAGAGAGACGTTCGTACTACCTGCTCGTAACCATCTGCTTTCTTTACAAGGTTGTTGTGTATGTTACACAGGATGTGTCATAGAATATAAAATACACAATTTTGTAGATTATGACGTTTTTACGATGATTAAAGCAATATTATGCTCGTTATTCTGTGTGTTAAAAACCTTACAAAATCTAAAATTATTATCCTTTATTTGTAGTGCGTTACTCATCCAAGATACTGGAACAAAACAAAAAAAAAGAACACGGGGTATTTTTAAGATCTATACAGCCTACGGACCCAAGCATAAGTGGAAATACAATGAACATATATTGTCACAACGCCATCTAAAATGGAATAGCAGCAGCTGCTCTGAGCCAGCATATATTAACGCACTACAAATAAAGGATTTTAATTATAAGTTTTCTACGGTTTTTAACAGAGAGAATAACGAGCAAAATATTGTTATCATCACTGTAGAAAAACTTTATAAATCTACAAAATTGTGTATTATATATTCTATGACATATCCAATGTAACATACACAACAACCTTGTAAAACGCAGATGGTTTTGAGCACGTAGTAAGGTCTCCCTGCAGGTGGTGTATGGCACACCGAAACATGCAGCAGTGAGTGTATAAATATGTATTAAATATATCATGTGTATTTGGTTGAAATACTGAAGAGGTGTTTGACTTTCTTTATGTTGAAAATCTCTTTCCAACTTTGTCACTGTATCTTCTTTTGTTGTCATTTGTGTAACATTATGTATCGGCTGTACAATTACAGTAGCTGCAGAAGAACAAGCTGTTAGTGTTAACATTCCTTATGCTGCAGTAATCACGTTCTCCTCGCAGTTTGATTTGAATTGTATATTACCGGGAGCTGATAAATCCTTAGCCCGATCAGGAAGGAAACAAGCTCGGAATTATTTCAGGGACGTGCGCGATTTCAACAACATCGAGAAGCGAGCTGTCATCAAGTTTTTTTTTCCTGCAAGGCAAGGCGCCGAAGGAAATTCACGCCATTCTGACAGAAACATTAGCTTGTTTCCTTCCTGGTCGGGCTAAGGACTTATTAGCACCCATATGTACACACGAAATAAGAACCTCATTTACAGAAGACCTTACATATGTAAGAGGATACACACCACTAATGCGACCACGCATTATGTCTCTAAATTTTAAATGAGGTCACGTGAATTCTTCACATGTAAACTAGTGGTTCGAACTAAGCAAATGATATACACTATTTTACCCTTAAAACAGGCATGGAACAGACAAAAATTATCCAGTACGTTTCAGTTCCTCATTTACTCTAGAAGAACACTAGCACATACAATACCTGCCATTAAACAACATTTTAGGCGAACAACTTCAAAATAAACATTACTGTCTTTTGTGAAACGTTGCTGTGGGTCCCCTTCAGATGTACTGACACCTCGAAAGAATCTGTTGCTCTGTCCTCAAGGCATACGAAGCTTTCTTGAGTTTAATTCTTCAAATAAACATTATACTCCCTATACAACGTGGGCCGGGATAGATTTCTCAGTCTGTATAGCGAGTTGCTACGGGCTAGACGGTCCAGGGATCAAATCCCGGTGGTAGGGAGATTTTCCGCTCCCATTCAGACCGGCCTTGAGTCCCACCCAGCCTCCAATACAATGGGTACCGAGTCTTTCCCAAGAGTAAAGGGGCCGGGGCGTGGTGTTGACCACCCACCCCTTCTAGCGCCGAGGTTAAAGAAAGATTACAACTATACACCTACTTACTCCTCTGGGCCTTCGTGGACTGTTCTAGCGTGAATTTTACCTTTAACTTTCATCTCTTTTACTCCCTGTACAAAGCAGATTATTTGCATGTTACTGCCTTAGAATGATGTCCACCTGTCATACCGAATTCGTAATCCGTATCAAGTGAAGCAGTATTTGACATTCCCACGTAGTAAACCAGAGTGTACAATACAAGCATCCATGTCTGAACCACGAACAAAAGAGTACAAGGAACCACGACTATGAAGAGTACTGCCTTCTGTAACATGACATCGTGTGTTCTTGTAGAAATTCAACAACGTTTGTTAGAAACCTCTATGATATTCTGCAGTTCGAGGCAATAGGTTGTTCTGAATCCCCAGCATTTTCTAGCTCATTACAATATTCACAAAAGCCAGCTAACCTTCCCTACTGAGAGTTTCTTAAACCAAAACCGCATCATCACGACTTGCTCCTGTAATACTGCTTTAATATTATCTTCCCAACTACGGCCTTGTCTTCGAAATGGTTTCTGCTCTTTTTTGACTAAAAATCTGTTTTCCAATCTCCTGTGCATGCTACATACACAACTCCTTTTGCCATCCGTGATTTCATACCCCTACTGAGTAAAGAATAAAAATTAAGACACTCCTAACTGGCTAGTTTCTCCATTCTGATGTAAACTTATTCTATCTCAGATCCAAATACTCTCCTCAACCCCCCCCCCCCCCCCCACGTTTTTTCACTTACCAAAAAACCCACCACAATCCGTTTCAAAAAAAAAAAAAAATTTTTTTCATTTTTCTTTTTA
>Ga0123353_10001759_pt1 | contig 26561 bp, 25 predicted proteins | sample TergutLab28metaG_3_FD_92763 | JGI IMG/M metagenome (GOLD analysis project Ga0123353, IMG submission 92763) | Labiotermes labralis P3 segment gut microbial communities from Petit-Saut dam, French Guiana - Lab288 P3 | ecosystem: Host-associated > Arthropoda: Insects > Digestive system > Gut ...
CAGCAAGTGTGTGCGATGTTACCTTCGGCTCATAGGAAAAACGGTCATGATAGCAAGTAGGTTAACACGTGAAGATTTTGAATGTCTGGTTGGGTTAAGCGAGTTCGACTACGTTTCCCCGCCGCGAATGAGCATGGACGAGTATTGCGACTTTGTAGGGGAAATGCTTTTACACATTCCCCCAGACCAGATTGAACGGCAGAAGCAACGCGAGAAACAGATAAAAGTTCCTTTTCGGATGTAGTGGAGTTCCAAGACTTCTAAGAGGGAAGGGGGGGGGAGATATTCATTTTCTATGCTTTTTAACTCATCTATATTTTTGATTTTCACCTCACTTGTTTTTATATTATATTGGTCTTGCTTTAACAAAAATATAACGGCAAGGAATCTATTTTTAATAATTGTAAGTTATATTTTTTATGGCTGGTGGAATTGGAGGTGGTTATTTTTAATAGTGGGATGTTCGTTAATCAACTGGTTGATTAGTTTGGAATTAGAGCGAACACAAAGAAAGAGGTATAAACAAGGTTTGTTAATAACGGCATGTCTTCTTTCATTAAGTGCGTTAATTGTTTGTAAGTATTACAATTTTTTTGTTGGGAGTTTTGTTTCTGCCTGTGAGATGCTGGGATTCCACGTACACATAAAAACACTGCAAATTATTTTACCTGTTGGGATTAGCTTCTTTACGTTTCAAGCAATTGGTTATACGATTGATGTCTACAAGGGAAAGGTTAGGGCTACGCGTTCTTGGATTGATTTTTTTGCATTTATAAGTTTTTTTCCACAATTAGTAGCTGGGCCTATTGAACGCGCTTCGGGTTTTTTGCCACAGTTTCGCAAACGATATGTTTTTGATTATGAAAAGGCTACCGATGGACTGGTTCTTATCGTTTATGGGCTTTTTAAGAAAATGGCAGTTGCGGATAACCTTGCCATTTATGTTGATACGGTGTTTACGAATTTCACCCAATATAGCAGCCTCACATTATTATTAGGGGCTGTTTTGTTTTCATTTCAAATTTACTGTGATTTTTCTGGCTATTCAGATATCGCACGGGGAATAGCTAAATTGTTTGGCTTTGAATTAATGGTCAATTTTGATAGCCCGTATTTTTCAAAATCAATCTCTGAGTTTTGGCGAAGATGGCATATTTCACTTTCAACATGGTTCAAAGATTACTTGTACATTCCTTTGGGTGGGAATCGGGTCAGCACTTTGAAATATATTCGCAATATCTGGATTGTTTTTCTTGTCAGCGGACTTTGGCATGGCGCAAATTACACATTTATTATCTGGGGGGCACTACACGCTTTTTATCAAACCTGTGGTTACTTCAAGGCGCGGATTCAATTAAGTGCAAATTGGACTATGCGTTTTTCTCTCTTTCGGATTAAACCGATGCGGTATATCATCTCTGGTGCTCAAATTTTAACAGTGAATATACTTGTCGTTTGTGCGTGGATTTTCTTTAGAGCGGATTCTTTTGAGCATGCGATAAACTATTTTGGGAAGATGTTGACGTGGGAAGGATATACGCGCTTGTCGGGGTTAGGTGCTAACTATGGGATTCTCTTTATGGGGGTGAACATGTTCCTCGTCTGTTTGCTCATTGGCATAGATATGCTTTCGCGTAGCGTTCAATATTCTCAAAAAAGAAAGGCTGTGTTTCTCGCTGGGATGCTTCTGATGATTATCTTTTTCGGGAAAGGTGGCGACACTGCTTTTATTTATTTCCAATTTTAAGGGGTCATGAATTGAAACGTTTTATTATACATGTGCTTATTGTTTTTGGTTTTATTTGTTTGGTGTTCCTTGCCTTGGATCGGGTTGAACAAAAACTGATATTGAATATACCGAGTCATGGCGGTTATAAAATTCATCGGATGATTAATCAGATTAGTCCGAAAGAAATCCCAATTTTCGGATCGTCGCGCGCGTTATGCCACTTCGCTCCAAGCTTGTTGTCATCTCATTGTTTTAACTATGGAATGGACGGGACGGGCGTGTCGGTTCTCCTTTTCTTTTTGAAAAAGGAAATAGAGAAGAAAAAAGAAGGCCCTGTTATTATTAACATAGACCCATGGGGGAACAGAAGAGATGGAGCGATTGGCAATCCTAAATCTTATATATTAAGTTATCACGATCCCGATGTACAAATCCTTTTGCCAACACGCCCGCCTATTCGGCAAAGGATTCCAGGAGTCCGTTTTTATGGGTTTTCTGAGAATTTATGTCCAAATATAGAAAGCTTCCTAAATAGGCAAGAGGAGGGGGAATGGCAAAAGGATTCTGGTGCAACGCTGATTAGGAGACGTTGTGTGTCAGAGGATGATTATTTGTTTGGGCAGAACGCCTTGTATTCTGCTTTTCAAATAGACCCATTTCTCGAAAAATTCATCTCCATGCTAGAGTCTTTGCCTTCATCTAGGGTTGTCCTAATCGTTGTTTCTCCATTGGCAAAATCGTATTACACTTCATTTCAGAATCAAGAAGAGTTCAATACCTTTTTAAGTCAACTTTCATCCATCAAAAACGTTTATGTTTTCAATTTCTTAGATGATAGTCTCTTTTATCCCAGAGAGTATTGGGCTGATTGGGCGCACTTAAATCTAGCTGGTGTTCGTTTTTTGACCGCAAGGTTGTCTGAGCAAATCCAAGCTATTCCTGAATTAAAAAAATGGTTCCCAGAAACAGCAGATGATTTGCCACGATAAGAGGTCAGATATTATGCCACAACGGGTTTTTATAACAGGGACAGCGGGGTTCATCGGGTTTCATCTTGCCAAGCGGTTGCTGGACTTGGGGCATGAGGTGTTCGGGATTGATAATTTCAATGACTATTATTCCGTCCGGCTGAAGCATGACCGTCATGCCCAACTGGAGCGTTATCCAAGCTATCAGTGGAAGATATGCGATTTATGTGATGGCGAGTTGTTGCAATCTCTCATGAGAACATTTCAGCCGGACTGTGTTGTGAACTTGGCGGCGCAGGCGGGGGTGCGGTATTCAATCGTGAATCCCCAGGCGTATCAGCGGTCGAACGTCGAGGGCTTTTTGAATGTGCTTGAATGTTGTCGGAGTCAGGAGCCTAAGCCGCGATTGGTCTATGCTTCTTCGTCCTCGGTGTATGGAGGGAATCGGGAGTTGCCGTTTGTTGAGAGCCAGTCTGTGGATCAGCCCGTCAGCTTGTATGCGGCGACGAAAAAGGCGAATGAGCTGATGGCGCATAGTTATAGTAACCTGTTCGGGCTTCAGGCAATCGGGTTACGTTTTTTTACGGTCTATGGCCCTTGGGGGCGTCCGGATATGGCGTATTGGATTTTCGCGGAGCAACTGATGCAGGGGAAGCCCATCCGCATCTTTAACCACGGTGAGATGTACCGCGATTTCACTTATGTGGATGACATTGTTTCGGGCGTTGTCGGGTGTATCACTGCGCCGTCGCTTGCGCGTTATGCGATTTTCAACATCGGCAATAATCGGTCGGAGAGGCTGATGGACTTTATCCGTCTGATCGCGGACGGGCTTGGCATCAGCGAGCCCGCGATGGAGTTTTTGCCCATGCAGGATGGTGATGTGCCGGTGACCTACGCGAGTGTGGAGAAACTGCATGCGGCAGTCGGCTATGTGCCGACGACACCGATTGCGCTGGGGGTCCGGAAGTTTGTCGAGTGGTTCAAGGCGTACCGGGGGGGATATGGACAATAAAATCACGGTGGGTATTGTTGGGTGCGGATTTGTCGGGGGTGCGCTGAAGCAGTGGCTGGAGGCGCACAATCCCGATGTGGGGATATGCGTTTCAGACCCTCCCAAGGGGTTCAATGATGATCTTTCGGGGGCAGATGTGGTCTTTGTCAGCATCCATATCCCAACGGAGCGTGACGGGTCGCAGGACATCACGTTGCTGAAAGAGATTATCAGGGGCTTGCCCGAGCAGCCGATTTTTGTGCGCACGACGATTCTGCCGGGGACGAGCGAGGCGCTCTCGCGGGAGACCGGGCGGCGCGTCTATTTCATGCCGGAGTTTTTGACGGAGCGCACGGCCTATTCGGATTTCTGCTCGCAGCCGATGGTGTTCACGGCGGAGCGTGATCTGTTGAAACGGGTTTTTGTAGGCAAGGCATTTGTCGAGATGACCTCGTTCGAGGCGGAGGTCTGCAAGTATGCGCACAATGTGTTTGGCGCGCTGAAGGTTACGTACTTTAATGGCGTTCACGACTACTGCAAAAAGAACAATGCGGATTATGGCCGTGTCCTCAGCGGGATTCTTTTAAGCGGTTATGTCAACGCCGCCCATACGGCGGTTCCCGGCCCAGACGGGAAATCCGGCTATGGGGGCAAGTGTTTCCCGAAGGATGTCAATGCGTTGACGAAGATGACGGTCGGGTACCCGCTCAATTCGCTCCTCGCGCCGCTCCAACCGCTCAACATCGCTTTTCGTGGCGGGGATGAGTAGCCGCTCATCCGGTTTCAGCGCAGGGGGTCCTGTAACAGAAAATCATGACTACACGGTTCGGAGGTTCTACGATGACACAAGGTATAAGAAAACGAATCAGGGCATCTAACCCGTTTGGATTAATGACCCTTTACGACTGGCTCAAAAAACAGACACGCAACCCTGCAAATGATTATGTATGGTTAATGTCTAGAAAGGAGAAAATTCTATTTAAGAAATATAGTGCCCGTGCGAATGTTTATTTAGAGTTTGGGGCAGGCGGAACAACCATCACCGCCTTAAAACAGAGCGGCAGTAAAGTCTATTCTGTAGAATCGGACAATAACTGGCTCAACGCACTGAGGCAAAAGCACGACATTATCGCAGCGTCTGAGACGTCCGGGCGGCTCAAGCTCTTTCATGCGGACATTGGCAGTGTCGGCAATTTCGGGAAGCCTCTTGTTGTTGACAATGAGGACGCGCGCGTGCGATTCCCCCATTATTCCAGGCGCATCTTTGAGGCCTATCCTGAGGCCCGAACGGCAGATGTCGTGTTAGTAGATGGGCGGTTTCGTGTCGCTTGTTGTTTGGCGGTGCTGCTGGAAACAAAAGGAGACACCATCATGATGATTCACGATTATTGGAACCGGCCGCATTATCATGTCATCAAGGATTTTATAACGGTCATTGACAGGGGTGACACGTTAATGGTTTGTAAAAAATCCCCTGATGCAGCTGTTCATGCGATTCAAGATGAGTATGAAAAACACAAATATGATTTTCGCTGAGTGTTCTGGATATGCAAGGTCAACGGTTAACCCTTTGGAGGGCATCTTCTTGATATGAAACTGGGTCTCTACATTGGAGAAAAGATTCGGGGGCTTTACGCGAAGATGATTCGCGAAAAAGCGCCGCCTGAATATATTGCCCGCGGCTGGGCCATCGGTATGTTTTTCGGTTGCTTCGCCCCTATCGGGATGCAACTGACTTTCTCAATCCCCTGTTCGTTCTTGCTCAAGGGAAGTAAAGTCGGCGCAATATTCGGCACGCTGCTCACAAACCATATTACGATCTTTTTCATCTATCCTGTTCAGTGTTGGATTGGCAACCGCATCTTGGGGGGTAGCCTCACGATGGGGGCTGTCAGGGATATCATGGATCAGATGGAAGAGAAAAATTCTTGGGCGCTTGTGGAGGCGCTTTGGGAGCTGAAGCGAGAGATTGTTGCTGCGTTCTTCACTGGCGGCTTGCTTTTCGCGCTGATCCTGACGCCTATAACCTATTATCTTGTCCTCATGCTCGTGAAGCAGCACCGGGCGCGCATCAGCGCGAGGAAACGCAAGCTCAACAAAACAAAGGGCTAAACAATCATCCCGCTTGGCACCCCTATGTTTTTCCTGAAAAAGTTCATCTCGTGGTTCCTCCTGCCGGTGCCCTTGCTCCTTGAGTGCTTTGTTGCGGGCTGGTTGCTGCGCCGTTACTCGCGGTTCAAGAAAACGGGGACCGCATTAAAGGTGTTTGCGCTGGTGCTGTTCTTGGCGTTTGGCTATGGTATCGGGGACGGGTATCTCTATAGCCTTGAGCGCCGTTACCCGCCGTTTGACCTTTCGCCGGAACGGTGCGCGGCATTGAGGGGGGTGGTGGTGGTGGTGCTGGGGCAGGGGCTGCCTGCCCAGTCGGACCTGCCCCTCCGCAGCCGCGAGAACCGCGCGTTTATGCTGCGCCTGTTTGAGGGCATGAGGGTGGCGAAAAGTATCCCCGACAGTCATCTCATTGTCTCGATGGCCGGGGCGGCAACGGATAGCGAAAAACAAGCGTTTCTAGACGACTTTTCTGGATTTCTCGCCTTCCCGACGAATAGAATATCAATGGTTACGACAGCAAGGGACACACGGGAAGAAGTGGCATTGGTTTATACGGTAATCAGCAACAAGGTTTCTGTTTCAGGACAGGCTTGGCCTGCGACGATTGTCGCGACCTCGGCTTCACATATTCCGCGCTCACTACTCCTTTTCAAAAAAGTGGGCATGACCCCGATCGCAGCCCCATGCGACTATCTGATGCGCGAGAAAAAAGGATGGCTCGACCTGTCGCGGCTGAAGATTTTGGATGGGGGTGGGCTGATGACTATTGAAACGACCCTTCATGAGGCTATAGGTCTGCTCTATGGATCTCTTCATAAACAGAAGTAACGGGTCGGAGCGTTGTTTTGGCGGCGAATGAATTTGTACGTTTCAAAGATACAGATGCGGGCTGATTTGTCTCTAAAAAAGAGATATAATGTTGAGATGTGATTAGGTTGGAGGAGTATGAAGGAAATAATCAATGCCATAATTTCCGATTTCCAGGCGCGTGACGTGCCTAGTGGAGTGCCAAGGGCAAGGAATAATGATAAAACAACAAATGAACCCCCGTGGATTAAACACGCGATAGCGAGAGAATGGCCACTCCCCCTTACTTCTCTGTGATTATCCCGCTTTATAATAAGGCGGATACGGTTCTGCGCACATTGGCCTCTGTCGAGGCGCAGGCGTTCCGTGATTTCGAGGTCATCCTCGTTGACGACGGGTCAACGGATGACGGGGTTGCCGTCATCCGCAACAGCCGTTTCGCAGGCCTGTGCCGTATCCTGTCGCAACCGAACAAAGGGGTCTCTGCGGCCCGTAACGCAGGGGCCGCGCTGGCGAACGGGGGTTACCTTTGCTTCCTCGATGCGGATGACGAGTGGCTGCCGCCCTATTTGCAGAAGATGTTTGACTTAATCCGGAGGTTTCCCGGTGCGGGCCTCTACGGGGCGAATTACACACGCCCCGGAAGCAAGCGGTACAGGGGGTTGAGGGCGGATGGGTATTGCGACTTGTTCCGTGAGGCGATCATCAAAATGCCTTTCCATATGGCAGGGGTCATCATTCCCAAACCTGTTTATTTGGCACATCGCGGGTTCGATGAGCGGCTGTCGTATTATGAAGACCATCATTTGTTTTTCCGGATTGCGCTTCAGCATGAGGTGGCGGTTTGCCGAGAGCTCTTGACCGTGTATCATTTTGATTCAAAAGAAAGCGCGAACAGTAAAAAGCGTGATTTTTCTGTTGCGTTGTATCCGTATCATTTTGTTGTCGAAAAGGCGCTGAGTGATGGGGATCAGCGCCCATCCATCCAGCGCTATGCGCGCTGGACCATGAGGCACTTGCTTGCCTATAGTATCCGGAAAGGCCGCAGGGGGGATGATCGTTGCGTGCGCCAGGCGTTCTCGCGGATGTGCCGGTGTGTTCCTGAATTGAGCTTATACAGGGACAACAAAGCGGGGGCCATATTTTGTTTTTTTGTTTTAAAGTATTTCGGGTTACGGTTCCGCCTGGCAAGGCTGGGGCTCGGATGAGGTTAGGGTGTCGTTCGTTATTGCAGGGGGGCATTGTTTACGGTAATGAATAGGAAATTGTTAATTGTTTGGGTTCTTTTTTTCCTTGGCGCATGGGTCGCTTTAATGAATGCGCGGTTGTTTAATTCTGTTTTTAAGGGGACCCCCCTCTATTTTTGGAAACAATACATTTGGTTTGTCTCGATGCTCCTGTTTTTGTTTTTCCCGTTGGGGAACTCCTTGCTCGACCGCACGCTTCGGCAAAAACGGAAAACCATCATCGGGTTGTTGATTGTGCTGATGCTCTATGCGTTTTTCACCTTTATCATCCCGCAATTTAATCTGATCAGGATTTTATTTGGCGTCTGGAAATATACAAGCGGGATAGGATTTCTCTTGCTGCCGATTTTGTGGCATAAGCTGGGTTGGAAGCAGCAACACCTCTTTGTGCTTTTTACGGTCGTGGCGTTTATTTCAGGCGTGGGCCTTGTCATTGACGGGCGTTTCAATGTGTTCAGCTTTTTTGGGACCGATACTGAACTTGGGGCAGAATATGGGTCTCGTGAAACGGATTTAGAATCCTATGCCTATCGGGCGTCATTCTTGTTTGAGGCGGCGAATACGCTGGGGTATGCACTTCTGTTTGACCTTGCATGTGGCGTGATCGTGTTCTTTATGCCGGGAGCAAGGCTCTGGCATAAACTTCTGGGGGTCATGACGGTTGTCAGTCTTGCCGCGGGCGCCTTTTATACAGGTTCGCGCCAAATCTTTTTCCTTGTCCCTGTTTTATTCGGGTGGATGTTATTGCAAATAAGCCGTCGGCTCGGTACTTTTTCGAAGATGTTGATCTGTATGCTCCTGCTGCTCGGAGGATTTGCCGGGTATATGGGGTATAAACAGTTACTTTCCACGGCGACGCAAGCAAGTGCGTCGCGGTTTGAGGGGTTCGACCTTCAGGAAGACGGCCGGATACAAGGGCAGTGGTGGCCAGGGTTACAACAGTTAGGGATGGACAATTTCCCCTACTGGTTCTCGGGCCATGGGCTTGCCTATGTCAGTGCGCCAAAAGCATTGCCCGGCGAAGCAGTCGGCCGCCACTACGAAAGCAGCTTGTTTGCGGTGTTTAGTGAGCTGGGGTACTTCGGGTGGCTCCTTGTGTACTGGGTCGTTTGGAGGGGATACTGGAATTTCCAGAAAACAAAAGGGATGCTCGCGTCAAGGGGGCTTGCCGCCTATCTCCCCTTTTTTGTTGTCCTCAGTTGCGTTGCGCCAACCCTTACGAATCCGTCAGCGCAAATGATCATTTGGACCATCTTTGGGATATCGCTTGTCAACAGGTATGGGCATCCGCAGGATGGGCATCCATCCGGGCTCATCTACAGGCACCCTGCTGAGAGAAGGCAACACGCATGAGAATAGGCGTATTGACGATCCATAACATAAAAAATTATGGTTCGATTTTACAGGCGTATGCAACGGCTGAGGTCATCAGGCGTTTGGGGCATACCGTCGAAATCATTGATTGCTGGAATCCCGCGCTTGAGAGCCCAAGGTCGGTCAAGGTGTTGCGGATGGGGAACCGGTTGGCATTTTGGATGCTGGGGCATCTGTGTCAGGTCAAAGCGGCGGATGCTAAGTTCCAATCGTTTCTGGCTGAAAACGTTCCCCTTTCCCTGGCTGTGGCGACGCGTCAAGCGTTGGAGCAGCTGGTGCAGAAATACGACTGCGTCATGGCGGGCAGCGATCAGATCTGGCATCCGCGTTGTCTCAACGACAAGATGTCGTTTTTGTTGGATTTCGTGTTCCCGCCCATGAGGAAGATTGCGTTTTCATCCAGTTTCGGGGTTACAAAACTGCCTGCGGAGCACGTGGAGATGTATGCCCGCGAACTCAACACGTTTGATGCCATCGCCGTCAGGGAAGCGTCGGCCCAAGAACTCGTGAGGGCTTTGACCGGCAAGGAGGTGCCTGTCGTCCTTGACCCGACGCTCTTGTTGTCGGGCGATGAATGGGGGAGGCTTGCGAGTGTTGAGAAAGAGGCTGGCCCTTATATTTTGATCTACGGGAATATGTCCAATAAGGGGAACCTCATGGAGCAGGTCGCCCTCCGTATTCAAAAACGCACCGGGTGGCGTATCCTGCGTGTCCACGGGCACGCTCATCATGTGTTTTCGCGGAAAATCAACTATTTGTTTGATGTCGGGCCCAAGGATGTCCTGAGGCTGTTTCAAGGCGCATCCCTTGTGCTTGCCAACTCCTTTCATGGCACGGCGTTTGCCGTCAATTTCAACCGGCCGTTTTTTTCTTTTTACCCCAAGGGGGATGATCTGGGCATCCGGCAGAAACATCTGCTGACCTTATTACAGTTGGAGGCACAGGCGGTCGAATTGCCGATGCAGGATATAGCGGAATGCGATTCCTGGGTGTGGGACGTTGATTATACTCAGGCCAACCGGTGTTTGAATCAGCGTCGGGCGGATGCCGTGAATTGGCTGAAAGGCGCATTACAGTAAAACGCGTCATGTATGTTTTCCTGAATAATATATCCAGTGAGCGGATACAAAAGAAACGCGCGCTTCCGTGTTTCAATGCTGCGGGATGGAACCGGTCAATCCGGGTCGCGAACGCAATGGCGTCGCAAAAAAAAACCGTGCTGGTGTCTTCGGGGTGCGTGGCGAGAATCGGCTTCTCTTTTCGGCTCTTTCACCGGGGTGCGGTCGAGCGGCATGGCCATGTCATTGTCGCCTATGGGTGGTGCATCGCGGTTCCTTATCTTTGTGCGTTGTTTGAGCCGGTCGCCATGTTGCAAGTGATGAGGCGGCTGAACCGCAGAAAAAAGATTGAAGGCCTGTTGGTGTACAATTACCATCCCGTGAAATTAGCGGCATGCCTGATCTGCCGGTTATGGTATAAAGTCCCCTTGGTTTTAGAATTGGAAGATATTAGCCAGGTGTTCCTGCCTCGTCGGCGCCGGGCGCAGAGGCAACACGTCCGCTGGTTTCATCAGGCGGTTACAGCGATGTGCTTAAAAGTGATGACGCGGATCGTTGGCGGATATATTGTCCCCACCCGGCGGTTTCTTTTGAGCGTCCCGAAGCGGCCTCATCTGGTCGTCTCGGGGTGTATGCCCGTCTTGCGTATGCCCCCTTGTGGCGGCCGGGCCATGGGGGAGCAGATCACGCTCTTATTTTCAGGGCAGTTCGCAAAGGAACACGGGTTAGACCTTTTTCTGGAGGCCCTTGCGGCGTTGGATCAGGTGGAAGGCTCGGAGCGGTTTGCCGTTGCCTTTTGCGGGGGGGCTGAGCAGCAGGCCTCGAAGGTCCGCGAGCATCTTCAATCGCTTCAGCGGGTTACGGTTGATGTCCATGGCTTTTTACCTCATGCGGGGTTCCGGCAGGTGTTTGCGAAGGCGGATGTGTGCCTGGCGCTCCAGGACCCGTGCGGGTATGCCGCCATGAGTCAGGTCCCCTCGAAGCTGTATGAGGCCATGGCTTCAGGCAAAGCGGTCATCTGTTCGGATGTCGGTGATTTCGCCGAGCTTCCGCCCGACACCGTTTATCTGTTGAAGGATTATCGCGTCGAAGCGTTGACCGACTTATTGTTAAACCTCAGCTCCGCGAAAATACGCCAGACTCAACAAGCGGCCTATCAGTATGCCTCCCGCCACTGGGACGACGTTGAGGTCGGCCGGAACATAGATGCTTTTTTTGAGCGGCTAAGGCAAAAAGCGGATCAGGGTTGCCCATGAAAGTGGTCCTCTATACGAATATTGTTTCGCCCCATCAGTTGCCGCTAGCCTTTGAAATCCAGGAAATCATCGGTCCAGACAATTACCGGTATGTGTCCGTGTACAAAGAGGATAGCGGGCGGGAAAAACTCGGCTGGGCAGCTGAGCGTATCCCGGCCTGGGTGATTTATCGAGAAGACACAGAGACCTGCGATTGGCTGGAGTCTGCGGACGTGCTCATTTCCGGGCAACGCGACATGGGGTTGTTTGAACGCCGCGCAAGCAAGGGGCTGCGGAACTTTTATATGTCGGAGCGGTGGTTTAAGCCCCCTTTGGGGGTTTTGCGCTTGTTGCACCCGCTGTATTTCATGATGGCGTGGCGGATGGTTTCCCTGATTAAAAAAGGGAAGGTTTTTTATCTGCCGATAGGAGTCTATGCGGCACGCGACATGACCCGGCTCATAGGGCTGTTTTGCGGGAGTGCCTCATGTGCCGTTCAAGCGCCGGGCGTTGAGCTTGCCGAAAAAAAACCGTTGGGCCGGTTGACGCTCAAACCAACGCTGCCTGAAAACGTGTTCATGCGGATGTGGGGCTATTTTGTTGAGGCGAGCCCATCGCGTCATTGGGCGTTGCGGGAGAAAGGGAGCCCGCCATTGAAAATGCTTTGGGTGGGGCGGATGCTGCGATGGAAAAGGGTTGATACGATTATCCATGCCGTTCAATCGCTGCTCGGTGCAGGGGAGCATATCAGCTTAGCCATTGTTGGTCTGGGTCCCGAAGAGAACGCATTAAAACAGATGGCCGGGCGTTATCTGAAAGAAGCAACGGCCGATGAGGTTTTTGAGGCAGACGGGATTTCGTTCTGTCCGCCTGTCCCGATTCGAGAGATCCGGCCGCTCATGCGGCGTGCGGATGTGTATGTGCTTGCTTCGGATGGTTATGAGGGGTGGGGTGCGGTTGTCAATGAGGCCATGGCAGAGGGCTGTTGCGTCATCGGGACTCGGGAGGCAGGGAGTCCCATGACGATGATAGAGGACGGCGTGAATGGGCTGTTGTTTGATGCGGGGGACACCGGGGGATTGGTCTGCTGTGTGAGGAAAGTCATGGACGCAGCCTATCGGCAAGCGTTAGCCCAACAAGGGAAGCAAACCATTGACGCGGTATGGAGTCCCGAAAATGCAGCCAAACAGTTGCTTGCGTTTTGCGAAAGCGAAACGCAAGCCCCGTTGTTGGCAGGGGAGAGAAAATGAAGATCTTGCACACCATGTATTCCTTGCGAAAAGCGGCAGGGCCCTCGATCGTCTGTATCAAAATATGTGATCTTTTGAAAGAGATGGGACACGATGTAACGATTGCGGTTGTTGATTGGGAAGAACAGGACAGATACCCTTCCCTGCATGGCGTTCCGGTTATCCCCTGGTCCTCCGTTTGGGCGGATAAGAGGAGCCCGTCCCCGTACGATCTTATTCACATTCACGGGATGTGGCTGTTCCCGTTGCATCGGATGGCCCGGTGGGCAGTCGCCCGGGGAATCCCGATGGTCTGGTCTCCGCATGGGTCGCTTACGCTATGGGCGATGAAGTATAAGCGCTGGAAAAAAATCATTCCTTGGTATGTGTATCAAAAGCCAGATCTGAAGAAGGTGTCGTGTTTCCATGTGGCGACACAGGCCGAGGCGGTTGATGTCCGCCGTCATGGGTTGGGCCAGCCGACGGTCGTCGCTCCGCTGGGGGTTGATACGCCGACTTGTATTGACCGTCTGCCGAAGGATGGGAGACGCATACTCTTCCTGAGCCGTGTTCACCCGACGAAGGGATTGCCCAACCTGCTTCAGGCATGGGCGCAAATCAAAGGGCATCCTGTTGCGGAGGGCTGGAGAATGGTCGTGGCCGGCCCGGATCAGATAGGGCATCAGGCAGAGCTGTTAAGGCTGGCGCAAACATTAGGGCTTCGGGCAGGGGATTGCTCGACAAGCGCAGACGCCGAGCGTCTGTCGGCGGTGCGGGCGGGGGCGCAGGACGTAACGTTTGTGGGCGCGGTGTATGATGAGCTGAAAAGCGCGCTGCACCGCATGGCGGATATCTTTGTGTTGCCGACGTATTCAGAGAACTTTGGCCTCGTTGTGCCGGATGCATTGTCGTACGGGCTTCCGGTCATCACGACGAAAGGCGCGCCGTGGGAGGAACTGGAAACGGAAAAATGCGGGAAATGGATTGACATTGGCGTTGAGCCATTAACCAGGGCCTTAAAAGAGATGATGAGTCTCTCGGATGAAGAGCGTCAGCGGATGGGTATGCATGGGTATGATTTGGTGAACAGAAAATACACCTGGCATTCGGCTGGGCTCAAGATACATGACGCCTATCAAGGGATTGTAAGACAAAAGTAGTGATCGGGGGCTTTCACGTTTGATTGTTCAATGTGTTGTTAGAAAGAGGATGCCTCAAAAGGAGCGTTTTATGAAGGGTGCTGTACAATTTGACATCCGGGATAAATGCCCGTTATGCGATTCCGGTGATCTGGGCGATTATCTTTTGCTAGACGGTCTCCGAATAGCAAACTGCCGTGCCTGTGAATTCATTTTCGTACGCGACATACTTCCTGCGTCAGAGATGGCCCAGTTTTATACGGATACGTATCATAGTCAACGCCATATAGACGGTCAACGTGTTAATGCGACGATCAACATTAACGTATTGCGCTCGTTTTGTCCTCATCTTTCTGGACGCTCCCTGCTGGACATCGGATCGGGCTACGGCTTCCTGCTAGACAAAGCGCGCGGGCAAGGTTTGGTGCGTGTTGCAGGTGTGGAGCTTTCGCAGGCAGAGCGGGATTATTCGGTTGAAAAACTAGGACTCCAAGTTTTCAGCCAGATGGACGAGTTTTCAGCGGATGATCAGTTTGATATTGTTACTGCGTTCGAAGTGTTAGAACACATTCCTGAACCTCGGGACTTTATCCGTCGTGCCTATGCCCAACTCAAGTCCGGCGGTTCGCTAATCATCGGCACTGACAATTTTAAATCCAGCGTTGTTCATACGTTAGGCTCTCAGTTTCCCAAATGGATCCCGCACGAACATATCAGTTATTTTACGGGGGAGACACTCAGGCAAATACTCGAGATGAACGGGATGCTGACATTCGTTGCTTGTTGCTCGTACACGCCTTGGGAACTTCATCTGCGGCAATTAATCTTTCGAGCGTCATTAGGCCGTAGGGGCGGGAAGACCTATTGCTATCAAACCGAAAACGCCCCCGATAATCATAAGGGGTTTCGTTTCTTCCCATTTCGCCTCATGTTTAATCGTTTTTGGTTTAGCCTGACCAAACGTACAGACCTCAAAGGTGAAATGATGTTCATCCACATGATTAAAAAATGAGCGACATGACGTTAGACCTTTCAGTTATCATCTTAACCTACAACGAAGGAATCCATATCCGGCGTTGCATTGAAAATGCCCGCCGCATGGCCACGCGAATATTTGTGGTGGATTCGTTTTCCTCAGACGACACGGTTGCGATTGCCAAAGGATTAGGCGCAGACGTCTATCAAAACAAATGGGAAAACAACCATGCCTGGCAGTTCAACTGGGCGTTGGCCAATCTCCCCATCCCGCCCGGATGGGTGCTGCGCCTGGATGCCGATGAGTATCTTTCGGATGAGTTGCTCGGCGAGATTCAAGATAAGTTGCCGGGAATGCCCTCCCACGTGTCGGGCATTGTGTTCAAGCGGCGGCATCTTTTCATGGGGCAATGGGTGAAGCGAGGTGTTTATCCTGTGAAATTGTTGAGGCTGTTCCGCTCGGGCAAAGGCAGATGCGAGCAGCGCTGGATGGATGAACATCTTCAGGTAACCGAAGGCGTTACGGTTGAGTTTGAGCATGACTTCGTGGATGATAACCTCAACCCGCTCGGCTGGTGGATTGCCAAGCACAATGGGTACGCTATCCGCGAGGCCATTGATTTGCTGGACACCGAGCTCGGGCTCTTGCCGATGGAGCACGCCCAGCAGGGGGTGTTGAGTAAGCAGGCTCAGGCCAAGCGTAAGAAGAAGTTGAAATATGCCCGTGCGCCGTTGTTCTGGCGCGCGTTCGCCTATTTCCTGTACAGGTATTTTTTGCGGCTGGGCTTTACCGAGGGGAAGGTTGGGTTTCTCTGGCATTTCCTGCAAGGCTGGTGGTATCGCACGTTGGTAGATGCCAAGATTTTCGAAATCAAAAAAGAATGCGGCAATGACAAAGAAAAAATGGTCGCCTACGTTAAGGAAAAATACGGCATCAACGTGATGATGAACAGGTAGCGCTTGAACGTATGATGGTTTGGATTTGCAATCCGTTTGATATCCTGCCGGGTGAAAAAGGGCGGCCGATGCGGTATGCGTTGCTGTCTGAAACGCTGGTGCAGGCTGGGCATCAGGTGGTTTTCTGGTCGAGCGACTTTCATCATTTGCTCCGGTCGAAACGGCACGTCCCGTCTGCCTATTGCCATCACGGGATTCACATTCGGCTGATTCCCACGCGACCCTATTATCGGAATGTCGGGATGAGTCGGTTATGGAGTCATCACCGGTTTGCGAGAGACTGGCAACGGCTTGCGTTGCTTCATGCGGCGCGTGCACAGCAACGGCCGGACGTGATCCTCTGTTCCGCGCCGCCCGTTTCGTTGTTTGGCGCAGGGGAATGCCTTGCGAGGCAATGCAACGCGCGGCTTCTTTTGGATGTCCAAGACCTCTGGCCCGAGACTTTCTACCGCGTGTTGCCTCGCTGTTTTCGTCCGCTGGGGAAATTACTGTTCATGCCGTTGCATCAGAAGATGCGGCGGGCCTATCGGCGGGCGGATGGCGTGTCGGCAATCTCGGCAACCTATCGGGCGATTATCCAGCGCGACGATTTAAGGGTGTTCCCCCTTGGCGTGAAATTGCCGGAGCGCCTTGAAGACAAGCCGGCGGCGGATGACTTGCGACTCTGCTATGTCGGCAACTTGGGAAGCGGGTATTGCCTGGAAGCGATGCTCGCAGGGGTGGAACAGTTGATTCAACGTCAAAAGGCGGTTCGTTTAACCATCGCAGGGGATGGGGTGAAGCGACGGCTTGTTGAGGGCTATGCGGCGCGGTATCAGCAGATCCGATATCAGGGCTTTGTTGACGGCGATGGCTTGGACATGATGCTGCGGGATTCGGATGTCGGCATTGTGCCGATGCGGGCGGAATCGGGTGTTGCAATCCCTAATAAAATCGTGGACTATGCGGGGTATGGGCTAGCTGTCCTGAGCGGGCTGAAAGGGGATGCCGAAAAAACATTATCGGATTATCAGGCAGGCGTCTCGTATCAGGTGGAGGACCACCTGTCATTTGCGGACACTGTGGACGGTCTGCTGGACAACGCGGCTTGGGTTGTGCAGATGGGGCGCAATGCGCGTAAGCTGGCGGAGGAGTTGTTTGACGCAAATCAAATCTTCCCTGCCTTTGTACAGTGGATTGAAAAAATAAAATGGGAAAAAATCAAATAGAGCGTCAGGCCTCGGGTGTGATTGTTACACAAACCGATTACCATAATTACGGTTGCATCATACAGAAATACGCCATGCAGCAATGGCTAGCGAACCATTCATTTTATTACCGTTCGTTTTCGTTTGAGTTGCGTAGCCTAAAAAGGATTTTAATGACATCAGGCTGGCTGCCGTTCCGATATGCTCGGGCGCTTGTGCGGATGTTCAAACGGTTCATTGCCGGGAAGCGGCCGCTCCTTGAAATCGAAAAAAGGCGGTCGGTGAAGCTTACGCGCCGTTTCGTCAAGCTGCGGATACGGCAAGAACGGTATCATGCGCGGAACGCGAATCGCTATCAGACCTATATTGTCGGCTCCGATCAGGTGTGGCGTCATTGGCGGACACCGGGGATGGACGTTACGCGTTTCTTTTTAGATTTTGTGAATCGCCCGGATGCGAGGCGGATTGCGTATGCGGCCAGCTTCGGCAGGGACAATCTTGCGGATGCCGGGCTTGCCGGGCGCGAAGAGGAAATCCGCCCGCTCCTGGAACAGTTCGATGCGATTTCCGTCCGAGAAGCGTCTGGGGTGGCAATCATTAAGGATACTTGGGGATTGGATGCGGCACACGTCTTAGACCCGACACTTCTGCTGACCTGCGCAGATTACTCGGCACTCATTGATGCGCCAACCAGCCCACTCTCAGAGACAAAACCTGTTTTTTATTATATGTTGGATATGACTCCCGCGAAAATGGAATTGGTTGCGCACATCGCCAACAACTTGAAATCAGAAGCCGCAGGAATCTGCCCAGACGAGTCTTCTGTTTTCCCGCCTGTTGAGCAATGGCTGAAAGGGTTCAGGGACAGCGAATTTGTCATCACCGATTCATTCCACGGCGCGGTATTCTGCATTATCAACAGGAAGCCTTTTCTTGTGATCGCAAATGAACGGCGCGGGATCACTCGCGTAACAAGCCTGCTCGATGCGCTTGACTTGGAAGACAGGATGGTACGCGAGGAAGCGATGCGCTCGTTTGATTCCTCAAGCCTTGGCGTTATTGATTTCGATGCCGTCCATGCCAAGCTTGACAAGCTCCGTGCATTCAGCGGCGGTTGGCTTTTGGCGCAATTGAAAAAGCCGACGGCAACAGCAAGCCCCTAAGTATGCAAAATACCATTTCTTCAAGTAATAAACGCATAGCGAAAAATACACTTGCGCTCTACTTCCGGCAGATACTGGTCATGCTGGTCGGCTTGTACACCGTAAGGGTGGTGCTCGAAACGTTGGGCGTGGAGGACTATGGCCTTTATAATGTTGTGGCGGGCGTTGTTAGCATGTTCGGGTTTTTAAGCGGAACGATGGCATTAGCGAGCCAACGTTACTTTTCATTTGAACTCGGGCGCGATAATCTGGAGTATCTGAAAAAAATATTCAGTATCTTCGTTATCATTTACCTATTGATTGGTCTCGCCATTGTGCTCTTGAGTGAAACGGTCGGGTTGTGGTTTGTGAGCAATAAGCTGGTTATCCCGCATGGACGTGAACGTGCGGCCATGTGGGTTTATCAATGTTCAATTCTTTCATTCCTGTGCTCGATATTGACAAGCCCGTACATGGCAATGATTATCGCGCATGAGGACATGAAAATCTTTGCGTATATGTCTATTGCGGATGTTTTACTGAAATTGGGCGTTGTGTTTGTTTTATGTGTAAGCCCATGGGACAAGCTGCAGTTATATGGGATTTTAATGTGCGCGGTTGCATTGATGATGACTTCAACGTACAGGCTCATTTGCCTTAAACGATATGAAGAATGTAAGTTTTCTTTTTATTGGAATAAGGGGCTCTTTAAGGAAATCATCAGTTATTCAGGGTGGAATTTGTTTGGAGCTTCTATCGGTATCTTTAAAAACCAGATGTTGAATATTGTCATGAATCAATTTTTTGGCCCCGCAATGATTGCGGCCCGTGGCATTGCGATATCCGTCAGCAATGCGACGACAAGTTTTTCTCAAAATTTCAGCACAGCATTAAATCCGCAAACGATCAAGAGCTATGCCGCAGGGCACAAAGAACGAATGTTGTTGTTGGTCTTTCGAGGTTCAAAAACGACGTATCTCCTGATGTACCTGCTCGTTCTCCCCCTTCTGCTCGAAATGCCAATCATCCTTCAGCTTTGGCTCAGAAATCCGCCGGCCTATGCAGCCTTATTTACGCGGCTGGTGCTCTTAGGCGTCCTCATTGTGTCTGTGAGTTATCCGCTCGCGGCTGTAGCTCAGGCGACGGGAAAAATCAAGCTGTACCAATCGGTCGTCGGGGGCGCCCAGTTATTGAATTTACCGATCTCATGGGGAGTCTTGGCGATGGGGGGGCCGCCCTATGCGGTCATGATTGTGTCAATCATTATCGAGGTCATTGTTTTCATTGCGCGGCTGTTCATCTTGAAACGGCTGATTGCTTTCCCCATACGGAGCCTCATCAAAAAAGTTCTCTTGCCGATCAGTGTCGTTTCCATACTCTCCGCCGTCTTGCCCGTCGCGTCCTATTGTTATTTTGAGCCAAGCATCCTGCGGGTCTGTCTGGTAGCAGGGCTCAATGCGTTGTCGGTCATGCTCTTCAGCTATTTTATTGCATTAAACAGGGAAGAACGAGAGAAAGTCAGGAGCATGATGATCAGTTACATGACGATCAAGAGGAGAGGAGTCTAAGTGGAAACGTCGAAGCTCATCAGCGTACTGACGCCAACGTATAATTACGGTCATCTGATCCACCGTTTGCTCGATTCCATTTTACAGCAGACCTACCGTAATATAGAAATGTTTGTGGTGGATGACGGGTCCACAGACAATACGCAACACGTCCTTGAAGGGTATGCTGAAAAATTCAAACAGCGGGGATTTGCTTTTCAAGCGATCTACCAAGAAAATCAAGGACGATCCGTGGCTGTTAATAATGGCCTGAAATTAATCAATGGGGATTATTTTGTGTTCCCGGATGCGGATGATTGGTATGCCGATCCGTATGCGCTTGAAAGGATGGCTGAAGCTCTGGACGGGACAGGGGATGATGTGGGATGCAGCCATTGCCTGAAATCTTATGTGGATGAAGAAAAACTGGAGATTATCGAGCATGATCCGATGATTACCAACGAGTATTTGTTTGAAGACTATTTAATGAGCAAAAAAGGTGTCAGCTTCGGGGCAGGGAATTATCTGATCAAGACGCACCTATTGTTCAGCGAACTGAATGAGCGTAATATATACGCAGGGAAAGAGATTGCCCAGGGCGCCTCACTTTTGCTGCCTGTTTTTTACAAACGCAGGTGCATTATTATTAATCAGCATTTATTTACGATCCTCAAACACGCCAACTCGTATTCACGCAAAAAGTTGTCGTATGAGAAGAGCATGGCTAAACATGAAAATTATAGGAATCTGATGGTCATTATCATTAACAATATCAAAAATATGCCGGAAGAAGAAAAAGACTATTATGTCCGCAAGACAAACAGTTATTATAATACCCTCCTTTTTACGCTTTGTTTGGTCTCTTGGAAAGCGAAAGATGCTCGAACCCTTTACAGGCAAATGACAGATGAAAAGTTAGTTGTGCCGGCAAAAATAAAATTACTTTATGCGTTATCTTTTATCCCCTTCGGCTGGATGGGATATAGATTCGTCTCGAAGATGTTAGCGCTATGCAAACGGGGGGCGCGATTGCATTGACGCGTGAACGACACAAAAAAAAAGCGGCGTATCCAACGCCGCTTTTTTTTGTGCTTAAAAGGGATCCAACGGGCTTACCACGCATAGTGGGCGAAGGCCTTGTTGGCTTGCGCCATCTTGTGCGTGTCGTCGCGTTTCTTGATGACGTTCCCTTGGTTGTTGTACGCCTCGATCAGCTCGAGCGCGACAGCCTTGGGCATCGGGGTCCCGCGGCGGCCGCCCGCATACTGCGACATCCAGCGCAGGGCCAGCGAAAGCTGACGTCCGGGGCGTATCTCCACCGGAACCGGATAGGTCGTGCCGCCCACGCGGCGGGACTTCACTTCCACTTTCGGCTTCATGTTGGCAATCGCTGTGTCGAGGACCTCTAGCGGATCCTTATCCTCAACCCGTTGGCGAAGCTCTTCGATGGCCCCGTACACGATACGCTCGGCGGTTGTCTTCTTGCCGCTCTTCATCAGCGCGCGCACCACGCGGGCCACCAGCTCGCTGTTGAATTTCGGGTCAACCGCGGCCACCCGCTTAATTGCTCTACGACGTCTTGCCATAATGTGTTACCTTACTTTTCGCCTTTCTTCGGGCGCTTCACGCCATATTTGGAACGGCTGCGGTTACGCCCCGAAACCCCCAGGCTGTCCAGGCAACCGCGGACAATGTGGTAGCGCACGCCCGGCAGGTCCTTCACACGGCCGCCGCGCACCAGCACCACGCTGTGCTCCTGCAAGTTGTGGCCCTCGCCCGGGATATAGGCGGTTACCTCATGACCGGTTGTCAAACGTACACGCGCGACTTTCCGCAACGCGGAGTTCGGCTTCTTCGGTGTCTGCGTCTTTACGACCAGACACACCCCACGACGCTGCGGACACGCCTTCAGCGCGGGCGATTTGCTTTTCTTGCGTAACGGGCTACGGCCCTTACGCACGAGCTGATTAATCGTCGGCATCTAATACTCTTCCTTCTGATTGGAAACAAATGGATAATCAATTTACCACAGACCCGCCCTGCGCACAAGCGCGATTTTTGAAAAAGTTTGCCTTTCTGTTTTTCGCCGCCATGGGCACGCTGGCCATCGTATCGCTTGCGCAGGGCAATCAGGTGTACCTCAACACTTCATCTACCGTGGTGTAGCCGTCGAGGACGTTGCGGATGGCGTCTTCGCGCATGGTCCTCATCCCGATCTCACGCGCTTTCTCGCGGATGAAGAGGGTCGGGCGGCGTTCGTTAATCAGGTCGCGGACAGGGTCGGAAATCCGCAGGTATTCGAAGACGCCCTTGCGCCCCTTGTAGCCCGTGTTGTTGCACTTCGGGCATCCGCGCCCGAAGTAGAATTGGCGGTCGCCGATGTCTTCGCGCTTGAGCCCCAGGCGATCAAGCGTGTCGTTTTCCGGGGCGAACGGCTGCTTGCAGTTGAGGCAGATGGTGCGCACGAGGCGTTGCCCTAACACGGCCTCCAGCGTCGAGGCGATGAGGTAGGGTTCGACGTTCATGTCAATGAGGCGCGTGATTGCGCCGGCCGCATCATTCGTGTGGAGCGTGCTGAACACCAAGTGGCCGGTGAGCGAGGCCTGCACCGCAATCTGTGCGGTTTCGAGGTCGCGGATTTCGCCGATCATCATGATGTCGGGGTCTTGGCGCAGGAACGCGCGCAGCACCTTGGGGAAGGTGTTGCCGCAGCTCGGGTTGATCTGCACTTGCACGATGCCGTCAATGTCGTACTCCACGGGCTCCTCGGCGGTGAGGAGCTTGGAGTCAATGGTGTTGATGCGGCGCAGGGCGGAGTAGAGCGTCGTGGTCTTGCCGGACCCTGTGGGGCCGGTTACGATGATGATGCCGTTGGGCTTCTCGATGTCCATCGTGATTTCGTCGTAGATGTCTTCGGGCAGGCCGATGTTCTCGAGGTCGAGCGAGACCACGCTCCTGTCCAGCACACGCAGCACCACGCTCTCGCCGAAGGAGGTCGGGAGGCAGGACACGCGGAGGTCAATCTGCCGGCCGGCGACGGTGAGCGCGATACGGCCGTCCTGCGGGACGCGGCGCTCGGCGATGTTCAGGCCGGACATGACCTTGACGCGCGAGATGATCGGCAACGCAAGCCTGCGCGGCGGCGGCGCCATCTCGTAGAGCGCGCCGTCCACGCGGTAGCGGATTTTGAAGTCGGTCTCGAACGGCTCGAAGTGGATGTCCGACGCGCGGTCCGTAACGGCCTGATAGAGGACGAGGTTCACGAAGCGGATGACGGGCGCGGCCGAGGCCTGGGATTCGAGGTCCTTCTCGTCCATCTCGTCGTCGCCGCCCAGGGAGGGGTCGCTCCCCATGCCCTCCCCGAGGTTACTCAGGATGTCGGAGACAGAGGCCTTGTCGTCGCCGTAGTTTTCGGTTACATGGTCGCGGACGTCCTTTTCGCGCGCCAGGACGAACTGCACGTCCTTGGTCAGCACGAACATCAGCTCGTCCATGACGAGCGGGTCAATGAGGTTGCTCGTCGCGAGCGTGATGGTGCCGGCGGTAACGGCGACGGGGACGACCGTGTACATCCGCGCGACGTTGCCCGGCACGCTGTCAATGATGTCGGCATCCAGCGTCGCGCCGCTGAGGTCAACGACCTCGCAGCCTTGGTAGGCCGCCATCATGCCCAGCAAATCATCCTCCGCCACATAGCCCATGTCCACCAGCAACGCGCGGATGGCCTTGCCGCTCCGCTTCTGTTCCTCGCGCAGCTCGTCCGACTGCTGGTCATCAATGATGCCGTTGCTGACCATCAGGTCAATGAGCGGGTCATACACGGGGGGGGTGACGGGGGCTTCAAAGGTTCCGGTTTCTGCCATGGATTATCTCCTGCCTTGTGCTTGCAATTCATCTTTCAGCTTGGCCACGATCGTGTCGGGGTCCTGCGACTTCGTTACCAGCTCGTCGTAGGCGATCATGCCTTTGAGGTAAAGTTCCAGCAAGTGCATATCGAGCGCGATCATGCCGTACTTCGCCCCGGTCTGGATGTCGGACGCGATCTGGAAGGTCTTGTTGTCGCGGATACGCGAGCGGATGGCCGGCGTCGAGATCATGATCTCAAACGCGGCCACGCGGCCGGGCTTGTCCACGCGCGGCAGCAGCAATTGCGAAATCACCGCCACGAGGCCGACTGACAACTGCGTGCGCACCTGCTCCTGCTGGTCCATCGGGAACGCGTCAACGATACGGCCCACGGTCGCGGCCGCGCCCGTGGTGTGCAACGTCGCGAACACCAGGTGGCCCGTCTCCGCCGCCGTGATGGCCGCCTGCATCGTCTCGAGGTCGCGCATTTCGCCGACCAGAATCACGTCCGGGTCCTGGCGCAGGGCGCGGCGGATCGCCTCCGCGAAACTCGGCACATCATGCCCGACCTCACGCTGGGTAACCACGCACCCTTTGTGCGGGTGGTAGTATTCAATGGGGTCCTCGACCGTAATCATGTGGACGGCGCGTTGCTCGTTGATGATGTTGAGCATGCTCGCCAGCGTCGTGGTCTTGCCCGAGCCCGTGGGCCCCGTAACGAGGATGAGGCCGCGCGGCTTCCACAGCAGCTCCTTGACCTGCTGGGGCAGGCCGATCTGCTCGAGCGTCAGCATCTTGGTCGGGATGAGGCGAAGCACGAGCGCATAGCGGTCGCGCTCCTTGAACGCGCTCACGCGGAAACGGGCCAGGTCGAGGAACGGCAGGGCATAGTCCGCGCCGCCCTCGCGCTCCAACTCATCCAGCTTGTCAACCGGCGTAACCGCATACACCAAGGCCTTGGCATCGAGCGGCGTCAGCGGCGGCATATCGAGCGGCGTCAGGTTGCCGTGGACGCGCAACATCGGCGGCAGCCCCACGCGGATGTGGAGGTCCGAAGAGCCTTCGTCCACCGTGGCCTGCAACAGGTCCTGCATCTCACCCTTCGCCCGCTCAATCCGCTCGCTCTCCTCGGGCGTTACCTCAACGCCGGCCGCCCCGGAAGCGTTCACCACCTTTTTGTGATCATCTGTGCTCATCAGTCCGCATCTCCCATTGTCGCGCGGAGCACTTCCTCGAGCGAAGTCATCCCCGACGCTACTTTCAGTAAACCGTCCTCGCGCAACGTGCGCATCCCCATCTCACGCGCCCGCGACCGCAGGACAGTCGCCGGCGCATGGTCGAAAATCAATTTCTGGATCGTGTCGTCCACCCCGAAAATCTCGAAGATGCCCTTGCGCCCCTTATACCCGTTGTTGCCGCAAATCGCGCAGCCCTTGCCCTTATACATCTGCGTGCCGGAGACCCGCTTGCCGATGGGGCCGAGCATCTTGATCTCTCGCTCGCTCGGCACATACTCGATTTTGCAGTTCGTGCAGATGCAGCGCACGAGGCGCTGGGCCATCGCCGCCCGCAGGGCCGAGGCCACGAGGAACGGCTTCACGCCGATGTCCAGCAGACGCGTTACCGCGCTCGGCGCATCGTTCGTGTGAAGCGTGCTGAACACCAAGTGGCCCGTGAGCGCGGCCTCCATCGCGATGTCGGCCGTCTCATGGTCACGGATTTCGCCGATCATCACGATGTTCGGCGCCTGACGCAGAATCGAGCGCAGCGCGGACGAGAAGTCAAGCTTGACGTCCCTGTTCACCTGCACCTGATTGATGCCCGACATCTGATATTCGACCGGGTCCTCCACCGTGATGATTTTGCGGTCGGGCAGATTGATCTGCCCCAAGCAAGCGTAGAGCGTCGTGGTCTTGCCCGAACCCGTCGGCCCCGTTACCAGCAGCACGCCGTCCGGCAGGCCGATGAGCCGCTCAAACTGGTTCTGGTCATCGGACAAGAACCCGAGCTGCGGCAGGCCCAGCGCAAGGTTCGTCTTGTCGAGGATACGCATCACGATACTCTCGCCGTGGTTCGTCGGCACGGACGACACGCGCAGGTCGAGGTCGCGCCCCTGCACCTTAATCTGGATGCGGCCGTCCTGCGGGATACGCTTCTCCGAAATCTTCATGTTCGACATGATTTTCACGCGGCTGAGGATTGCCGCCTGCAAACGCTTGTTCGGGCTGCCCATCTGCTGCAGTGCGCCGTCAATGCGGTAGCGCACGCGGAACGTGCGCTCCATCGGCTCCAAGTGAATATCCGACGAGCGCATCCGGCAGGCCTCCGTGATCAACTGGCTCACCAAGCGGATGACCGGCGCATCGGAGTCCTTCGAGTCCGAGCCGTCGTTGACCTTCTCTTTTTCAGACACGTCAATGTTCGGGTCGTCCTCGCCGAAAATGTTCTCGAACTCCTCCGGGTAGAGTTTGTCCACCGCCATCTTGACTTCCGAGCGCGGCGCGACCACCGCATCCACATCGCGCTGCAGCACGAGGCGCAGGCTATCCACCGTGTCATAGCCCATCGGGTCACTCAGCGCAACCGTTACCGACACGGCGGTCGCGGAGACAGGCACAACGCCATATTTCCGCGCCACAGCCGTCGGGAGGATATCCCGTATATCGGCGGCGATCTTATCCGCGTCCACATGCACATAATCCATGCCGAACTGCGTCGCGAGCATCCCCAGCACATCATCCTCGGACACCGCCCCGGTCTGGATCAGGATGTCAAGCGTAGTCTCGCCCTCCTGCTTGATGGAGTTTATCACGGTCCGGACCTGCGCCACCGAGACATACCCCTGCTCCTGCAACAACTGCAAAACATAATCATCATTTGAAGTCACAGATTTTCTCCTTCTCTTTGCTTCCGCGTCATTTCATCCATAATAACCTTAAGCGCTTCTTCCGTTTTCTCACGAATCCGTCCAACACTCAAATCGTCTGCAGGCCAATGAACTGCAATATCAACCTG
>Ga0123353_10001760_pt1 | contig 26556 bp, 24 predicted proteins | sample TergutLab28metaG_3_FD_92763 | JGI IMG/M metagenome (GOLD analysis project Ga0123353, IMG submission 92763) | Labiotermes labralis P3 segment gut microbial communities from Petit-Saut dam, French Guiana - Lab288 P3 | ecosystem: Host-associated > Arthropoda: Insects > Digestive system > Gut ...
ACTTTCTGGGATACCACCCTCCCCCAAAGACACAGGGTTATACCCCCCGCGACTTAAGTTTTTGGGTCTTTGTGTGTAAATTTAAGGGGTACCCCAGGCCCAAACCCCCCCCCCCCCCCATTTTTCAAGCAATGAATTAGGGCAGAATGCTCATAATATGTTCAGGGAAATATGCAATATTGGACATGGCACTTAGTTTCATTTTGGAGTATGTAAAGTTGTTATGTCTCCAGCACATGAAGAAAAAACTCTTGACCAGACATAGAGGCAGTCTCTGTTTCCAAACAGCACAAGAGTACTTGTAGTTGGGGTATATAAACTGTAGATACCAAACAAGCTGGGTCAAGCAGTAACACTTGCACAGTTCTAATCTGAGTGGGGTCACTGACTATCCTGAGGGGTTTGCTGACCACTTGCCTCCACATCTTTTATAATTTATTTTACACTAATCACCACTGCAGACCACATAGCCTGAGTAGCCTGAGCCACTGGAGATGTCATTAAATAAAGGACATAAATAAATGAATAAACTGAAAATAATGATTTTTAACGTTAGTCATCATGATGTGTTTATCTAATACATGTAAAGTATAACATATCAGTCAAAAACACAACAGTTTTATTACATAAAATACTATTTTAGGGCAACATGTTTCGACTCTGTCATCTTCAGGCACTCTAAGGTACACATCCAAGGTTAACGTTGTTTAAAGTGCATTCTGAGATCCCAAATGCTTACAGTAGGCAGTATAATTATTGTAACAGTACATGTGTCAGTAGTTTTTATATATACCAATGGGATATGATTTAAAAACTAAAACAATAAAACTGTAAAACACTTGTGATGCATAATGGTATACATATACATATAAAATACACAGTATGGGGATGTCTAACAGAGATGTGCTTATTGGGGATGATTAGCTATTATCAGAGCTTGGGTTGAATTACTTAGATGCCATATAATTGTTCCATATGGAATTGGTCACAAGCTACACATATTATAAAGTATGAAAAACAGAATAGATGTAATAATGCAGGATGTTGCTAAGTCACGCTGGGTACTGCCGTGGTTGTATCTTCTATCTGTTATTACATCGAATTACTGATTTATAATGCAGCAGTAGTGGCAAGAGTTATTGTTTTGTGTCTGCAAGACTACTATGGATTCAATTAACTTAGGTTCTTTTTTCCGACAATGAAGTATTAAATTATCCAACGATGAGAAGACAAGTTATATCGTGCCTTTCATGACGTATAGTTGCTTTGCAAATTGTCTTGTGTTTATGCAGACGGACAGTCTGTGTCACATTCTGTCATATGAAATAGGGACACAGTGTAATAATTATTATGGTGATATTATATTAAGTGATGTGTGGCATTGGATCCATTCATTACTTACGAAAATTGGGCAAAGTTGAGAGTGCTGTCTTGTGTTTGGGGTGGCAACTGTCTATGACGTAGTGTCGCAACGATTATATGTGTGTTGGCATGTTAGGTGGTTGACCTTTGGTGACGTTCTGCAGTGGAGTCCTTCCCTTGTGAGCACGAGGGGAGATCTTGCAAGACTGAACTGGGTACTGCTGACTATGGATCAAAGGTGGCAAGTAGCCCTCTATGGGGATCTCTACAAACTATGGTATCAAATATTATGTTCGGCTTTATTGTTAGTTTATTATTGACCTGGTTACTTAGTTTTGTTTCACGGAAAATGTAAAATCTTTCGAGTGTGTCCATGATCTGACCTTTATTTGTTATGTGAATGGTCTCCATAATGCTCTCCATTGGGCTGATGGAATGCCCGTTTTCCAGCAGGTGTTGAGTGAATCTTGACTTCCTGTTTCCATATTTGAAGTCGCGGAAATGTTCATGGAAACGGACTTTGAAGGTCTTCCAATTTGTCCAATATATTTCATGTTGCGTGTGGGGCGTGTTAATTGATATATCCCACAATTTTCATATTTACATTTGGTACGTTGGTGTCTTGTTGCCAGAAATTTTCCTATAGTATTGTTAGTAGAAAACGCAGCTTTGACATTAGTGTTCTTGAATATCTTTGTGATAGCTCTTGTCTCTTTACCAACACATGTAAACTTAGCCCAATGTACTTTTCATATGTTCTGTTTTTGTTTCTTCTTGAACCTCAAGTTATTGGGGATTGAAGTATCATATCTCTTATTAGACAGGATTTGCTGTATTGTGTTGCTTTCTTTCAGCGTATTTTCGGGTTTTTATTCCAAAAATAAATTTGAGAAATAAGTGCATCTAGTTGGTTTTATTATTAAAAGTGTTACGGTTATTTTATATATCTGTGCCAGTCCCAGTGGCCGCACGGTCTAAGGCGTAGGTCTGCAGCCGCTCGCCTGCTGAGATCGGGAGTTCAAATCCCACTGGGGGCATGGATGTTTGTCTGTTGTGAGTGTTGTGTGTTGTCAGGTAGAGGTCTCTGTGATGAGCTGATCACTCATCCAGAAGAGTCCTGCCGACTGTGGTGCGTCATTGTGTGTGATCTAGAAACCTCAAGAATGAGGCCATGGCCTGCGTTGGGCCACAGCGCCGCAGGAAAAAAAATTTTATATATCTAGTACTGGTATTTCATAAGTTCTTGGAACCAAACAGGCATTGCACAGAAATAATGATTCTGATGTTCATGATAGTATCATTGGTCAAAATTAACTGTGGGTATCGATCAACACTCTACTTCATATACATATCAGATTTGAAGCTCTGTAGCAGTGCACATTAAGTTTATGACCTTGCAGTCCATGCTTACAGTGCAGTGTGGTATACGTAACACATATGAAACAAACAGGCCACAGTCACATCCCACAAGATCATAATCTAACAGAAATTAATCCCTGATAACCCATAACAATTATCTCTATTGCACATACATACCCTTTACCCCATTTTGAATACTTTTCTTGGCGCAGTGTCATTTTCCCATCTTCTTCTTGCTTTTGTTTTGCTTCTTCTTCCAAGTTCCGTCGCTTGCCAGTCTTACGATCTCGCATAACAGCTGTAGCTCCTCTCCCTGACACTTCATCATCCATCTATAAATAACCAAGTACCATGGCAATACTTTGAAATGAAGCAAAAAGCTATAAATAAATATTTTTTCCCATGGCACAACAGCCCCTAGTGGGCCAGGGCCTTCCCATTGTCAGGCTTCACTATCACAGTTAGACACACCACACTCAGTAGGACGCTTCTGGGTGATGATCAGCCCATCACAGAGACCTCCACCTGGCAATAAACAACACTCACAAGAGAGAGACAGCCATTCAAGTACCTCATGAGATTCGAAGCCACAATCCCAGAAAGTGAGTAGCTGCAGACCCATGCCTTTGATCACTGGGGTCAGGAATAAATAAAATTAGTAACACAAAATTTCAATGTAATCTTGTTTTAGAGGTACACAGCAAGAAGCTTCTTTGCTACATTAACATATGAGCACAATAGAAATATCTGTCTGTGCTTCCTACATTCAGACAATTTCTACAAATGCTCTCCCTTATCCTAATCCAATCACAATTACTAAATACAACTATTTGTCTATTATGGCCCACAGAGGAAGCACAGATACGCCAAACTGAAAGAGCTAACATGCAATTAGTACAAGCAATTTTTATGAAAGTGAAGAAAGAACATCTGTATTCCCAAAACGTAAGCACTCCTAAGTTCCACTGCTAACCTAGAACCTAAGCACTGTATTGTAATACCAACCTAGAACCTCTCAAACCAAAGTACAGTACACAGTAGTTACTGTACTGTATTGCACAGCACTAACAATCACAACCCTAACCTTGAACATAAGTATTACAGTGTTATGACCTTAAGCTAGAATATAATATTATATATTTATGTCCTTAACCTAGAATATAAATATTATATTGTTATAACTCTAACCTTGAACATAAGTATTGTATTGTTATGACTCTAACCTTGAACATATGTATTATATTGTTATGACTCTAACCTTGAACATATGTATTGTATTGTTGTGACTCTAACCTTGAACATACTATTATATTGTTATGACTCTAACCTTGAACATAAGTATTATATTGTTATGAGACTAACCTCAGCAAACAAGTCATCCTCTCTTTGTCTGAAGTCAGATATCTCTTGTCTAAGTTCTCCAACCACTTGTAAACCAGCTCTTTTGCCATCCAATGTCTTTTCCATTTTGCCTTTCGTTTTATGTCCTCTTTTGTCTTCAATGTTCCCTCTTCCCTGAGAATCATTCCCCTTGGAAGCACTCCTTAAAGGTGATGATGCATTTCTTGGTCTTTTAGGAAGCCTTTCAGGTGAGTTATCTGAAGAACTGCTCTCTGAATGTGTATGGTTTTTTGACTTTCTGCGTGGCAAATCAGGTGAACTTTGTGGCCTGTCTTTCTTGCGTTGTGACTCACTTCTATCACGATGCCTTGAAGGTGAGGCAGGTCCCATAATAACTCTATGGTCTTTATTTTGTCTGCTAGATTCTCTGAAGTCTCCTTGTTTTGATTTTACTGAAATTGATTCTTGATGTTCATATCTACCAGATGTCCTTGAATGGTTAGTGACGTCATTCTTTAATATTCTGACAGACGCTGATGCTTCTGAATTATCTTTCCTCAAATGTATAGATGGTGAACCATGTTTCAAGGCTTTCCTTGGCAGTGATGGGTCTGTATCACTATATGGTCTTTGATTTCTGTTAGTTTTACTGTCATTTTTCCTTGAATTTCTTGGAGATGTCCCATAATACTCTTCTGATCTTCTGAATTTTCTTGGTGGTGATAAATCAGAATGCTGGTTGCTTTTTTTCGGTGGCGATACATCACACTTTGTTTTTCTCAATCCTGACACAGGGTTTTCTTCTTCATTTCTACTTTTCCTAACAGGTGACAAATCTGATTCATGGGTTTTCCTCCTAATTGGAGACAAATTTCTGTGATGTTTGTTTTTTCTGACTGGTGACAGGTCTCTTTTATTTTTTTCTTTCAATGGTGGCGATGCTTCTGCATTTCTTCTTTTGGGAGACAATGCTGGACTGTGTTTATATTTCCTTGGAGGAGAGCAATCTGAATCATTTCCTTTGTTGTTTTTCCTAGGTACTATATCATCTGAACCTCTCTTTTCCTGTAACTTTCTTGGTGGAGAAACATCTGAATCACTGCATACCCTCAATTTCCTTGGGGGTGATACATCATAGTTGCATTCTGAATCATGATGTGTACTGCAAGTCTTTTTACTTTCTCTGGTAGAATCATATCTTCTTGGAGGAGATAAGTCTGACTTTCCACAGTTCCTTGATGATGATAATGATGATGATGATGATGTAACTACTTGTTTATCCACAGCCTCTATTGCAGTTACTTTAATACCTTCAATGCCATTTTCATCAGATACGACTTTCCACCTCTTGGATCCACGAAATTCTTCAAGAGACCGCATAGAATCGGGACGTTCATCAATAATCCCTGCAATCTGTGGTGCATCTTCTGCCAGGTTATACAATTCTAATTCATCTTCATCAAGTGGTCGCATATTCTTTAAATCTATGTCATCATCCACCACACGAAACCTTGAAGAAACAAATGTGTTGCTTTATGAATTAGTATTTAAAAAAAAAAAAAAGAGCGAGAGAGAGAGAATGGGGGCCTTTCAAGCAGATATTCCTTTATGTTCAGTGGAGTATGTGAGATGAACATGTAACTAGCTAATATTTGTCTGCTTTGATGTTTACTGCAACATTATTTACGTCATTTGATTTACCAATCCATATTACACAACACAGCTTTCGTAACGTAAAGTCACTATGATGATTACTATCTCCTGAGATACGACGCCGTGTAGTTTGGTAGGTGCGTACCAATGTTTCGGAAGAAAGTGCTGCATCCAGCCTTTAGACGGAGGCATCATGTTCTTACGAAACATTGATTACTATATACCAAGCTATGTGGCATGAAAATAATCTTCACAGTCACTGCCGTGATATCTATTCTAACCTCAACGCGTATAGAAATCTACATTGGCTTAATGCACTGTCTTACACACACCAACCAAAATACATTACCTTTCATGTACAGCTTTTACAGATTTCTTCTTTTTCCTCTTCTTTTTGTCGTCGGTATTAAACGATAGATATTTCTTCAAATAATCTTTCTGACTTAACTGGCTTGCTGCCATTTTCGTGTTCCTACAAAACATGTAAACACCCTCTTCCCTGTGCGGTTATACCTCGCAAAATTGTACAAAATGTGTTTTATTCCTGACGATAACAACAATGACGTTTGTTAACTACAAGGAAAATGAAGGGACTAAGGGACGTTTAAACCACACATCATCATTTTTCAACTAAGGAAGAATTATTACGGATAAAAAATATAAATTACACGCCAAGAGGAAAATTAAGTTCCGTGGAAAGTAATTTTCGAAAGTCGAAGTGGTTGGTGTAACTGACTATCAGGCGGAAATGTTGTACAGTAGTTCCGGTTATCGGATAACATAACCTCTTTGCTATTTTCTTGTTTTGTTACGATACGATCGTGGTATTGTAACCAAGCGGAGTGGTAGTAGAAAATCTTAGGCATAATGAGTTTCGCGGGGAAGAAAGGTGTGGAAAAGGCTTTTGCTATGTTAAGAACACTTCCCCGTGTTTGTTTGGCGAACATCCGAAGAAATCCAGGAACGCGAATAAGGGTAAATAATACAAAAGATTATACAGTATTCTGGGATCTTACCAACCAATGGTGTATAAGAACCCGGAAGAGCGAACACCTACACCGCCGCGGAAGCCAGAATCTCGCATATCAATTATGTTTGACGTCCTTGAAGATAAATTCAAGTCGGTGCATGTTACTGTGTTAGGGCAATACGTTGTAAACCCAACCCGTTCCTCAAAACACCCGATCTTGGGCCGTTAGACAGCTTGTAAGTAAGGCAGCGTAATCTCAACCTCAACGTTAGGTGCAGAAGAGCGGTCTACGTCTTTGTTCAGTCACATCCTCTGGGGAAGGATGTCCAGACAGGGGTAACCATGGACAGCCCTAGGCCTGCTCTGGCTGCGATAGTTCTATAGCAAGTCATTCAGACTACAGTCCAGAAATTTGTCTTACCACTGTTCTGTATAGAAATTAAGTCTGCCAATACTTCTGCTTCCTCCAGGCTACTATTTTACTGCTCTTTTAATGTCCACTGCCCTCAATATTTCTTGCTGTCAGCTACATGAATTTATTCTGTTTCATACTGTTGCTGCATCATACTACAGAGAAACCAATTGTGTTGTTGTTTTGTATTGCCTTCATTCCTTACAGAAAAATTCCAAGATGTTTGAATATGTACCCACCTGATGACTTAATATATCTTCATTTAATGCTATGTATCATTGCAAGATTTGACATTTTCACAGCAGCTGTGCTGAAAATACGTGTCTTCTGGAACATAATGCTGTGTCACTGGTTGAATTGTTTCCAACATTAAGGCACTACAATTTTTTAAATGTCAGGAACATTGCTACACCCCAAAAGACAAATCCTCTATATTAGATCTTCACTGTTCTAATTTGTTATGCAGCATAGATAGGTAGTTATTGACTGACATTTCAGAATCACCTATCTGGACCCATCTTCAAGGGTCGAATAGTTTGTTCGATCTACACTGCATAACATCCCAGAATAGCAAATCTCATTTACATACAAACATATGCATTTCATTTCACAAATCCAAAAACCGTTGATATGGTTGAATATGAAAAAAGTTAATAATGCACACACACACATACACACACAAACGACACTTATCGTATAAACACAATAAATCAGAAAGGTAGAGTGGTTCATCATCAAAATTAAGAAAATAAATTTGAACCTTTAATTATATTGAAAGACGGATATCAATTTTACAAATTAATTTTGACTATGTGTAAAATATTCTGCCTATGAATTCACCAAGATAGGAGCCTGAAATTGAAAATCCTCTATATGTTTTTTTAGTGTATGTAGGATAATGAAATGAGGATTTATTTAGGTTAACATTTTGGTTCAGATGTTGTGTGAGCCTCCAGAGGCACAATTTTGATGTGCAGATTTTTTCCCCCTGCATTTTCTACAGATATGCAAGAAATCTTGCGTTTGTTCCTTATATTTGATCGCATAATTTCCGTTCTGTTTAGCCAAAAAGAGGCCGAGCACAGCATGGAGGTGACAAGCATGGTGCTGGTAATAAGGGTTCAGGACAACGACAGAACTACATGCGGCTTGGCTACGAAACTGGAAACACACCTTTCTATGTCCGATTCACATATGAGCCATATTATAAGGGCCATCAGTATGTATTTGCATGTTGTACAGTAAGATGGAGGCAATTACTTATGAACTGAACTGTATTTATTGGCAGATCTCTTAGCATTACACACTTCCTGCATAATGTCTGTTCTACAGGATTATATAATGACAAGCAATTTCTTTATTCAGCTTACGAAGGGAGTACCCACCTCTTTCCCTGCTACAGCTCCAGAAAATGATTGACACAGATCGTCTGGATATCGCACAGCCAATTGATTTGTCAGTAATCTGCAACACTGGATTATACACAATAGATCCACTTCATAAACATTTTGGCATTCAACTGACAGATGAGGTAAGACAAACTCAGATATTGGAATACAGGATTATAGAGTTTATGTCTTTCAGCATAATTTTTGTTTTATACAGGTCAATGAATAAGCCTCACATCTCGTCTATCTTCCCAGTCTATCCTTTCCTATCTCTTCCGGTACTAGCTGAGCCATCTTGTTGTGGACCACCCCTTATATCTGTCTCTTTACTTTACATTTTAATCCTTACACCCTTCTCTGAATCCTTGTTTTCTAGGTTCCTTTTGTGTGGTCAAATCATTTTATATAGAATTTATATATGGTCAGCTTTTTCTTTCTCACATACAGTGGAACACTCACATTGACTGTACACCTGGCAGTGCTGTCACACACACACCACCACCATCATCTAGCTAACATGCAGTTGGGCCACTTGTTGACCCATTCCAGTCTCAGTCATCTAGAAGTCTCTTTAATGGTCTCCCCTTGTTTCTAGCCTTTTGGTCTGCAGTTTTTTTTGTTTTTTTTTTTGTATTCTGAGTCACTTAATACAGGGCATTCTGTTTATATGTTGCAACCCATTTCTTTTGTATTCCTGTATTTTGTCCCAAACATGCCTGTCCAGAGGCTAAGGTAGCAATCCAACCATTTGACCTACCCTGCTCTCAGCTCATAACCCTTTTAGGGGAAATTCAAATTCCTGGCAAGTCTGACACACACACACATATACCCACACCCCCCATACACACACACATATATACCCACACCCCCATACACACACACACAATTTGTGCATCTCTCAATAGACTCTCATGCTCTTTTTAAAAGGTAATGGTAAAGTTGGCCCAGTCCACACCATAAAGGCATCAGGGACAGTAGACGTACAGCTGTGCTTATTCCCACCATCATTAGAGGGGGGTAAGTGGTGATCTGCATGCCCCAACTGGCATATGCTGTCAGACAAGTCCCAGTACCCTCAGAATAGGAGGCTGGTAAGCCCCAGTGCCAGGCTGGTTGTTTTGGAGAAATAAAAAAATCTCTTGCCCTTGCCAGGAACTGAACCTCAGATTACCCACCTCATAGCACTGTCACTGTACTGACTGAGCTATCGTGGTTCTCGTCATACTCTAGCTAATTGCAGTTACGCATTGTAAGAACTTCATAAACTTGCAGCATGAAATTTTATCACACTACATACACATACTGTATGTGATTATAGGTCACTTGAATATGAAAATTCATACGAAAATCAAAATTAAACAGAATAATGTACTCCATTCATGTTGTTAGTTATGGGCATACCTAACCTACTAGTCCTCATGAACCAAAATTAAATATGGATGAAGAATGGAGTGTGATTTTTTTAATATGTAATTTCACCCCCATTCATCAATTAAATTGCAGGATGAATTAAACATACAAGCTTACAAAGACCCCTTCATTGTGTACAGCATGTGAAGGATGCTGAAAGGGTAATGTCAGTTTCATGCACATATGTTATTGACTGTTACTGTTATGGCTGGTTAACAGGCACATGCTGTGCGTTGTGCTTGGCATGGCCAAAATTCAAATGGGGTAATGCCACATATGCAAGTACAATGTTCCCAGTACACCTTTCCGCTCATACACAGTTGTGAGGAAAGATAATGCCTTTCAAACACGCGAACCACCGACTGACAGACGGTGTCTGTCTAGAAGGTGCAATCTTCAGCACAACACTGTTCTGAGAAGTTCAGATCTCTTTATAATATGTTTGTATGCCAGTGGCATTGGTGACAGTCTTTCTCAAACATGTAAACCTTCCCTTATGAAATGTTACTCTACCAGTGCTTCATACTCATCTGTCATCAGGGGGTTGGTACCACAGGACCTCATCCATACCTCAGAACTGCAGCATAACAAACCACACAACACACACAGCTGTATATGACCTGCTGTTAAGGCACTGTCATCTGTTTGGCAGGGAGCAAATACCTTCAAAGCTAAAGTGAACATAGAAGTGCAGTGGGCATCAGAACCAGTCATCGCAGCGATTGAGAGAAATGGGGGTGTCATTTCTACAGCCTATTATGATGTGCACAGCCTGTGGGCTGTTATCAATCCAGAGAAATTTTTCAAGAAAGGTAAGTGGCAGCAGTGGACTGTTGCCAGACTGTACACCATTCAGTTGTCATTGTAAGTGGCAGCAGTGGACTGTTGCCAGACTGTACACCATACAGTTGTCATTGTAAGTGGCAGCAGTGAACTGTTGCCAGACTGTACATCATACAGTTGTCATTGTCATCTTAAAAGCCACTTATTCTTTGAGAAGATTAAATTCAAGTCATCAAGGATGTGATGCTGCATTCCTAGGTTTGTGGTTCCTGACATTTTGAGGGCCCCCATCATCCTCAAAACAGGAAATCACTCAACCAGTAACACACTGTCACATCACAGCAGACCTGAATCCTCTGCAACACCACTTTGAGAACTTGGGACATCTTGCAACTGTGTTGTTTCTCATACGCGTTGTAGTTATTGTCTGCAAAATAGCATGAACTGTCAGCGTGTTCAGTAACACATCTACATACCTGAACATCTCTTGTACTTACAAAAGCCCCTAAGCAATATTTATGTACATTTCTTTATTGTAAATGAGAGGGAGGGATGAAGGAAGGGGGAGATAAAGACAACAGGCTGTAGACATAGAGAAAACAAATATCTTGGAAATGGGGGGGAAGGGAAAGAAGAGGTTTTGGGGATGAAGACATTCACAGTAACAATTTTCCCCAACAGACAAAACCTCTCTTTGTGCTAGTCACAGCCACATGGTGTGGGCATCTTGAAATTCGTATCAAGTCTTACCTTTCTCTTGGTGTTATTTCCACTGACATAGCAGCAGGATGTGTTCTGTTTGCCATATGATTACTAACGCATTCCCCATAGTCAAATATTTCTCTATAAAGAACCCTGGAAAGTCAGCCTGCTGATAAGCATGCTTTGCATGTGGAGACATTTCTACAGACTGTAATTAAACTTATTAATGTCACAAGGCAACACAAATTGTGTTACAGGAGAGGCAATTCCACGCCGTATGCTGCCACCTCAGGACGCAATAGAATACTACACAAGCCCAGCTAATCGTGGTTACCTGGCAGATCCTGAGAAGATTTCCTGGGAGCGTCTGGTGTTGGCACAGAAGTATGGTTATCAGTTACCAGTACTGGAAAATGATCCTGATTATGCTATGCTCATCCAAAGAAAAGACCCAAGACAAATTTTTCTAGGACTTGAACCTGGTTGGGTGGTGAATCTTCGTGATCGCAGTATTCTCAAACCCACAGATGAACAACTCAAACAGTTCTATCATTCATAGCCTAGGAAAAAATCAATAATTATTAATGTGTTAGAATAATGGAATGAAGTACATGAAGCAGTCTCTGCAATGGCTGTAGTTGATATTCAACAAATTCCTTGCAGTTTATGGAACCCGAACATCCACTGCTGTTCTCACAATAACCTGCCACTATACGATACTGACATTCTCATACCTGTGCTTAAATTGTCTCTTTCCCTCGGGTTTTCTGACAAAAAAATCATACACATCCCATCTCCCAGTCTTGCCACATGCACCACCGTCTCATTCTCCTTCATTTGATCAGAATCATGACATGTGACCAGGAGTACATATCATGATGCTCCACATTACAGTCTGCCCTCCCTCTTAGCTCCAAACACCCTCAGTCTATGTGAATTCTTGTAAATAATATTTGTCTCATGTGTCTAAGGATTCTTCTTTTTTAATACCAGTCTTCGTAATAGTGTGTACATCAGCTACCAAATCATCTCCTTACAACACTGTTGATAACCAAAAATTATGAATTACAACACTATAGGTTTCTTGTTTTTAAATCTCATGTAAAGTGAAACATTGCCACAAACAGTTTGATAAGCTGGTATTACTCAAAACAGTTTAAACAGGAAGGTATAACACATGCCCTTCCATACACAACAGCCCTCATCTACAACATGTTACAGGGATATAATTACAAACAGTGGTTACTTAGCTGTGGTGGACAGAAATAAAGCCAGCTCTTGCACAACCATGTCTACTATTTTCCATTAATTGTGCACTCAGTGAAGTAGTGACAGCTGCCTGTATGTAAGACAATACCTGATTATCCAAAATACAAATTCAGCAAACAAAGATTTGCTGTTGGAATCATGACGTAGTACTGGGTCATTTTTTTATCTTACAACTATTAGCTGGCACTTCCTGTTGGCTCATTTATCATATTAACCCCTCTCAGCCAACTGCCTACATAAGTGGCACAGTAGCAGCCACAAGTGACAACTGACAGCTGATGCATAAAGGACCTTGTACAATTACAACTCCTCTTACACAGGCAGCTGTTTGTTTCCATACACAATGATTAATGTACTACCAATGGTACACACCTGTTTATTTAAACCCAAACGTGTGGTGATGGATGAGACTCATAACAGGCAATGGCAGTCCATCTGTGACAATATGCTGTGCCTATGACAGTTTTTAATTATTCTTCGCCTTATATTTTCACTTTCTGTAACAGATGGCACAAAGGAAGCCTTCCTGTATAATTTACTAGCTTATGGCAGGTTACTAATAATTACCTGTGTTGCTATCATCAGAGCTCCAACAGAAAAACAGTAGTGGGGTCAAAATGTCCACGCACAATGTACAACAGCAGCTTATTTCAATGCCCACACAGGTGTTATAATTCATGTCATCCTTTTAACAGTATTGCAGTTTTCCACCAACACTCCCCAAGGTTCAAAGTACAGTATTCACAGATATCAAAAGTTACATCATGAAATTATTTAACTACCATCATATATCCTGGATTACATAGAAGCAAGATGCCTGTTACATTCTGATGCGATACAATCTATACAAAAACTGCATTACATTCAAGTGACATTAGAAATTCCTAAGTGCAGTATGCACAGAGGTTGAATATAAAAAATATACAAGACAGCACTGCTTTTCTATAGCTGCACATTTTACTAAGTTTCAGAACTGGAAAAAGGTCTGAAATTCTTGTTTATGTAAACAAGTGGTTGAATGTCTTTAAAGAAGTGCCCTGGAAAACTATTTTGAAGAGCATTTCAATCACTAACCTAAAATACTGATAATTTTATATGCAAAAACTGAAAAAAATTCATTTTAATTTTGGCCACTGCTGCTCAAACTGGTGGGGACAATACAGAATTGCGTAATTATCTGATCTGTATTTAAAAATCCTCATTCATAAAAAGACATATTAACAAGCCATGGGTTAAACTGTACAGTACAACAACCATGCACACAAACACATGTGCATGTGTGCGCACATGCCCCACCCACCCAACCACACACATACACACACATACTCACTTCTATAATATTGAAATTAGCAGTATTAGTCTCTTTGGGGTCATACAATCTGCCAATAAATATATATCTATATATACTGCTCTTGTGTTTGATTACAGAAATCCTACATAATAAACCATGGCTCAAGTGTAGAAGTCTCGTGGTATAAGGATGGTTATTACTCAACAGTATGTTTACATTACAGGGATGAAAAAATAAATAAAAAATATTTAATTATGGTATTATTCACAAAGATCTGAAAGCAGCTGTAATTAATTGCACCAATAGGCAGGCGCTTGCTCATACCGTTGCACTACTATTGCACAGCGACCGGCCGTTAGTTTTTGGTAAGGCCACAGTTACTGTACACATGGTCGTCCAGATTCTATTTTAGAGCTGACCAAAATCCATGAACTATACTACCACCTACCCACTCTACAGATACTACACTGTTGAAAAAAAAATTTGAAGTCAAATTCGTATGATTTTGACCCAGTGTCGTATACAGATCCATCGGAGTACACACTGAACTGGAATACATTATCATGTGGTGAACTAAATACACAAATTCAACAAAAGCCATTTATAAATCCCTGCAGAATTATTTATTTTTTTCGAAAGGGTAGGTAGTGAAAAGTCGTGGGAATTATAAATCAAACCTAACATGCTTCTGAAACCAAAATATATTCTCACCCATACAGGATGTGGCCTTAACAATCTGACTGCTATGCCATAGTGCAGACTGCAGCAAACTGCTTCACCCAGCACGACCCAATCCGTGACTTGACACAATTACTTTCCATTTCACTGGTGAGATCTATGCGCTCAGAGACAAACTGTACATACTTTACCATCTTCTGACAAATATTTGGAAGTATATATATGTATATATATATTATATATATATATATATATATATATATACACACCCCTGATAAGCCCATGAGCTAAGACACATTCAGCAGTCAAAGGTTTAATCAGGCTCATGGGTTCATTCTGAAGAACCTGTCCAATGGTCAGTCTATCAGACATCTGTCCCACCTGGGCCCAAACTGACGACTCAGCAGTCTGATGAATTCTGATCTGGTGGCACTGATGGCTTCTTGCTTCGAGTCAGTCGGTCCAGCTCAGCCGCTGCATCTGAGCGCATCACTGCCTTGTCTACAGATGTGTGGGGTCGATCATTTATCAGGTCACCTACAAGCATTAAATGGATAATTCAACTTCTTCAATTTTATTTATATACTTAAATAAAAACATGTTTCTGCAGCAGCACTGCTACAGATTCAGGTTATCTCAGATGTGTCACTGTGTACACGGTTGAGCGGTTTCTGACACTTTATGGAACATGTTGCTTCATCTCCAAAGGTTTAAGGCAGTCTGAGAAGAACAGCCAAAGCAGGAAGTGTGGCAATACACATGTACAGTAAGTGCGTGGATGGAGAGGTAGGCTAACCAATCGGGAGGCACCGGGGGTCCACTCACCCAAAGACACAGCACCTCATCCCAGAAGACCTGAATCCAGAGCTTATACACATCATGAGATGCCCTGAAGGCACAATTACTTGTTAATCTTAGATCCATTCATCCCATTATGATGATGAAAATGGTAGAGAAAAAGGCACCGCCAATCACAACTGCAATTGCACGGATTACATTCTGTCGTTCTGCCCAGTTTACATGTGCAATCATATGTATATTAACCCTTCACTACTGGCCTTGTTGCAGTGCACGTATCTTGTAATTCATTATATGCCACCAGCCTCTGTGCAACATGTGGTGCATTTTAGAATACCTGGAATTTAAAATTTTTCAATCCTCAGAAGTATTGGAATTTAAACCCCAGTGTCACTGAAGAGTTAATACAATCGTCAGAGGCCAATAACAAGAATGATGTTCAGGTGTCAACTGGTCTATTATGTTCTCACAAAACCACTCTTACTTTGACTCCAAACTATAAACAATGCCAACATTTTCTCGGTTTTTACAACATGGAAAACTTGTGTGTGACATGTTCACTTCAGACTGCTCATATGTAAACAGATTTCATCCTGTACAGCCATCAATTATTGAACACATGATCAGTAAGCTACTACATAAAGAACTGGCATAAAACATAAGCTGCTTGCAAGTTAAGTAAAGCTGGTTAATATGTGAGACACAGTACTCAGTCTATTAGTGAGGAGCCGAGCCAGGAAGATGTGAAACCAGCAAAATATTATACAGCAGGATGACAGGTATTTATGGAACACTTGGCAAGAACAGGCTGTTCAACAACAAGGTGTGTCTAAAAAATGCATGGGTTTAGAATGTGTCAAAAGCACTGAAGATATGAAATGTGGTTTGATGGTGAAAATCATTTAACATAGGGGTTATATAGAATAATAGTCTAGTAAAGGGAATGTCAGTTTGAATACGAAAATTACAAAATAATGTATTTCTCAGGCTTAGCTTTTAACATGTTTTCCCCCCCTCAATAAATCAAATCTGTTGAATTTTTCCAGAAATGTTTAAAGAGAGTTTCACGTCATTCAATTATATATTGCAGTAATCTGACATTTATCTCACAGCTGAAAGTTGTGCAATTTGAATTCACCATATCCAATAACAGAATTGCTATTTCACTTCACTGAAAATTTCACAATCATCACCTGATATTTTGGGTGCTGGAGATCCAGTTCCAGTTTTCTTATGCAGAAGGGAATTAAAGAAGTTTGCAAGCACACCCTCTCCACTGCCAGCCACACCTGGTTTGGTTCCGTCAATCTGTTGACAAGTTGTACAACCAAACTCAGCACAATGCCATAAACTGTTATATCCAGTATTAAGTCTGAAATTTGAGGTTCTTGAAGTGGTGACATTGAGGACCCCAGTCTTCTCAGATGTGATGCTGTGTTGCTGGGTGCATGGTTCCCAGTATTGTGAACACATGACATTTGGAACCATTCACCCAACAACACAGCACATCCCAAAACACATGAACCCACAGTATAAATCCATTCAAATTTCAATGTAATATTACAGCCTACTAGCAAGATGTGTAAAGCAGTTTTTCAACCAGCACTGTGAAGATCACTGTACTAGACATGATGGCCACAGGCCTGGTTACTGATATCGCTAGATATGATGCCTTGCTACAATTATGAAGGCATATGAAATCCAGTGTTTGTGCATGAACATTAACACAGCTAAAAGGTCACAACTTAAATGCCACAGCAACGACTGCTCTAAGGGAACTGTTCACGACCTTTTTCGGTGAGCCAAGCTGCCCTTGTACTCCAGGTGAACAACCACTCCGTCTGTCTCCTGTCTTTTGCACTCCAGCTGGTGTTCTCATGGGAGAAGAATCCTGCCTCAAACTTGGGGCACCTTGCTGCATAAGTTGCGACTGCCTTGTTAGGAATGACTGCTCATCTTCCGCCTGCATTTCTGATTCTCGGGTCACAGGCTACAAGTAGAATAAGGATGCTCTGTAATCAAAGCTTTTCATCTCGTACAGACACTACAGCTGAACACTACTGACTGTCAACTGTTTTCTAACGCAACCTAAAGACAACTTCTATGGCAACATTTTGACTGGAAATATATATATATATATATATATATGTCAACCTGCACAAGGTGTATAACAATTGAGCATTTTGGACCATGCATGACAAAATTATATGTTCTGAGTTTGCTCTTGATTATATATATGTCATGACCAGTGCTCTAATGAGCTACATACTTTGAGCCATGCCCTAAAATTTCAGTCAGCAGACATGAAAGGAAGTGAACACCTAGGAGAGGTACATGTACTTGGGATGATAATGTTAAAATGGATGTGAAAAAATAGGGGTGTGAAGATGAGGACTGCATTCACTGACTGACCAACGGCAAGCTGCTGCCAACATGGTAATAAAGTGTCAGGTTCCACAAAACGAAGAGAAGGTCCTGACTGTACTGAGACCATGGAAAGAATTCCTATGGATGGAACACATGCTAATGCCTGGGATTTCACACTCTACCCACTGTGGTATTACTCTTCAGCCCCCTGGTCAACATCAACCAATCAAAGTGCTACCAAAAGTTATCACTATCAAAATCTGTGTGAACAGAAAGGCAGAAAAGACACAGGAATATACTGGCATACTCTGAAGTGTAAGAACTCGAAAAATATGGAGGTGTGAACACGTAACTTATTGCTGTGGCCTGTACATACATACTGACACTAATCTTCTTGAGGACCCTGTAACATTTCGCAGAACCACTTGGTTAACACTTTCACAAACAACGTCACATGGGCTGTGAAGCCTTGTAGTTCACTGGGTATGAACAGCAGTTACAACATTACTTGCTAATTGTTGGTGCAGGGGTAGAGAGACAAGCTAGTGAGAGGGAAGCATTGCACATGCACCATCTAGAATTTTATGCTCATCTGAGACAATATCCACAGTCAATTAAGTAATAAATGCATTATCAACAGAGTAAATGTTTTTGAAACAGGCATAACACTGCAAAATTTCAGGTTTTTTAGCAGTGTTCATAGGATTCAAGTCCTCTGTGATGCAACACCAAATCACTGGGTTAAAGAGTCCTGGCATTTTGCAGGACTGTCACCACTATCTTCTAGCACAATCAGTCCACTGGGAACTGCTAACCCCACAACACAGTGCATTCCCAGAAGACTTAACTCTAATTATAATGCTGCCTGGCCTCTACCAGCTCAGTCTATCAAGTACTTTGTCACTACTGTACCAATGTTTCTGAAAAATCTGCTGCCGCTATCTTCAGGGTACATGTGGTGTCATTTGTACTATTCAAGAACCTGGAACTCAGCAAGTTGCATCAAACACTGTTTTTAAGTGTGTTCAGACGGTGCCTGATTCACTCGTTGGTCAAGACAATGAGTGTGCAGAGGCACTTTTCCGCAGTCCCCCCCAGACGAATGCTGGGATAAGCCATGACTAATGCCTTCCACATCCTCACCCAGTCATTACCTTTCTAAGTGCAGGCTGTACAATGACATCTCTGTAGTAGTCATCTGGCTTCATGCTCTGCATACTCTCATACAATATGCTTATCTTCTTCATGTTATCCCAACCAGAAGGGCTGCAACAAAAAATACGTTAACATGATACATTAATTCCTAAATAAAATTCGCAGTTTTGAGTACCAGTGAGTCCCAAGCGTAACTCATAAAGCCTACTTTCATCATCATCATCATCATCATCATCATTAGCAGCAGCATATTGTACTGACAGCATCTTGCATGAATCCTGGATTTTCTTTGTTACATTATGTTGGGAAATCTCAATATATCTGGAATCATATAATGTAGACCAACAAAATTCACCTCTGTTAAATTTAATTCAATTTAACACAATATCTTCTACTCGTACAAGTTTGGAACCCAAGGGCTTGTCTTCAGGAAGACAGCTGTAACAAGTACAGGTACGGTATAAAGTATGTCTACATGTATGGTACACCCTGGTTCCTCAAAGTATGGTTGTGCTGGAATTACAATAAAAGGTCTTAGTAAGATATATAACATTTTTAAATTTAAATACAATGATGTAAATATATAAAAACATATTTAATCTTACAACATAAATATAAAGGTCGAATGTCAAATTAAAAGTTGCAATAAATGCCATACTGTGCCTCAGAATGTGTTACACAGTTACGGTACAATACCTAACTACCTACTTCCTCGACCTTCTACCGTCGGTAGTACAATAATATTTTACCTTAAATGCATAATAACATTCCGAGGTTCGGCATTACATTTCTTGCAACTTTTAGTGTACATTTAACCCTTTATATTTTAAGATTATATATCGATGTTTATATATATTTATATCACTACATTTAAATTTAAAAATTGTATACTTATATAGCTTATTAATACCTTTTACTGGAATTCCAGCAAAAGCATACTTTGACAAACCAGGGTGTACCATACATGTAGACATATATGATACTGTACCTACTTGTTACAACTGTCTTCCTGAAGACGAGCCCTTGGGTTCCAAACATGTATGTGTAGAAGATATTGTGTTAAATTAAAGAAAATTTAACAGAGATGCACTTTGTTAGTCTACATTATATGATTATATCACAACGCACGGTAAAAATAACATAAACTTTACATCTGGAATGTTACTAGTAAGCTTAAGCTAATATCAGTGCATCAAACATTCATTCCAAAGTACCAGTTTAAAACACAATGGAACTCTAAAATGTAACAACAGAAAATATCTCAAAAGAGTCAGTTTGCTATACTCCAGTCCTTGAAGGTTACTGTCATTTGGGTTCTGATGTCATGGAGCCTTACAAATGGCTACCAACCTTCAAAGTGACCAGCTGTTTTGACATACACCCTGAAGATACAAGCAACAGTTTCCTCAGCCATGTTGGCACCTACCTACCAAACTACATGATGTCCATGTCTTCTGAGATATGACACTGTGTCACTGTATAACTAGTTCCTATGTCACATCCCTCCGAACTTCAATAATCTTCAGCAAACTTTACAGTGAGAACCTCAGATCTTAGATGGCTGCACTCCAGAATATGCTTAATGCCATAAGAACTTCAATACTACACTCCGCATTACATTACTTACATCAACACTGCGTCCTTCTCAACAACAAGTGCAGGAGTTCGGAAGGGAAAGCCATAAATGCGGTATGTGAGGTACTTGTACAGCAAATCACAGTTCTTATCTTCTTTTGCTGATGTATAAAACAAGGCTGCTCCATACTGAAGGCAGAACCGGCGAATCCACTGCTGCATGAAGTCAAAATGTTCGTCACGATAGTCGAAATCCTTCTCTAGTGTCAACATATAATCCGTCTGCAAAAACAATTCCTTTCCAATAGCAACTTTCCACTCCGTTTGCCACATTAATATAGTAACCTTACAATTTACATATATTCCTTTTATGTTAAAAGTTGACTCAGAAACCAACCCTAAAGAATTCTGACAGTGATAGCGCAAACAGCATTGCTAGGTTTCTGGACTTACGTCAGTCAAGTCAGTATTCCAAATCGAACAAAACTGTTCAGATTTGAGGTTTCCACAGCAGTCTTGTAGAGGATTTGGGTCTTCTGAGATGTGACGCTGTGTCACAGAGTCAGTGTTTCCCTGACTTTGATGGAACACAGTGTCCTTGGAGATGAAGGCATTATGTTCCTTTGAGATGTTAAAAACACTAACTCAGTGGCACAATGTTACATCTCAGAAGACCTGAATGTTCAGAAGTTTGTCAGCTTCTCCTCTTGGGGAAGATGGGGCACACACACACACACACACACACACACACACGTGTAGGTAGTACCCAGTAAGTTGGTTCCTGTAGGCCAAGCTAATCTCAATCACTGGATCAGCAATCCAACAGATCTTGTTTATAAAAAAACTGTGTTCAGTTTGTACTACTAAAATGACTGACCAAGTCCAGTTATTTGGCAGTACTAACTAGGCTAAGAGATTCACGTATATAAATTACTTCAAAGAATGTCTGTTTACCTTTGTAACAACTACAACCACATCTAATCCTAGATTCCGTGTAAGTACACCATCCCCTAGAGGCAGAACATCTCCTCCAACTTCTTCATCTAGATTTCGAGACGTCCTCCTCATTGGGGATGCTTGTTCTAATTCATCTCCAGGTTCCACATAATCTTGCCATTTCTTTACATCTAGAAATTTAACAAAATGCAACATTATTAACATCTGTTACTTTTGCAATAGAGAGTCTCTATTGTCCCTACTGGATTAGAGATAATCTAGAGTGTGTAAGGATAATAATGATAGCATCATGAACAAAACACACAGAGAAAAGGCATGGATTAAAAAATAATTCCTTTTTAGCAACAACCTCAAGGACAGAATACTTACATTTGTGCCTGGCATCTTGTAAGTCATCTACATTGATTTTCAACCTGTCAATGTGGTCTTGCAACACTGTAGCCCACGTCTGCAACTGATCTAAAATACCCCATGGAGATGTCATGGCCACTACAAACATCACAAGGGTATGTGGAAATCTCTCCTCTGACAGTGCAAATCGCAACAGATGTGCATGAGAGGGATCACCATCCAATATCCAGACACTCAGTCGAGTGTGATCTGACAGAGACAAAACCCATATTAACCTTTTGGTGCCGGAATTATTTTTTTAATTTTAGCACACCTGTATATAAAATGTGAATAATACATGAACCAAATATGCTAGAATTATGAAACAAACTGCATTTTGAAGAGAAAAAACTAGAGAGTATACACCATGTTTAAAATATTCGGTACTTATATTTGTTGAATAAATACATAAAATGGAACGTTGGAGGTTAGCTGTGCGGTATGACCATTATAATTGACATTAGGCGTCTAAAGGTTAATGCCTTGCATGTACTTTTCGTATAGTATGTCAGCCAGCACACACAAATATTCCTGCTTGCATCTAAAGAGGCTGAGGACGCTGCTAAACTTACTACAAAAACACCTGTCTTTGTGAAAATTACTTGAGCCACCAAAGCTGACAACAGTTCATAATCAGCCACTAGATCACAGCCACACATAATGAGTGATCATCTGTGCTAAACTCAAAGAATGTATCACATTGGAATAAGAATGACAAATTACAGCATAGCAAAACCCATTAAATCAGAGCCAACACAATAAAACACTGCAAGGGATTAATCATTCATCATCTAGGACTAGGGTATTTAAATCTATAATATTAATTATGCTACACAAAAAATGGAAGTCATGAGATAAAACCCACAATTTGGCCACCATTACATACAGGGTGGGGCAAAATAACCTCCCTAAATTTTAATGTGAATAACAAAAAAAACTATTCGAGATACAAAAATTTTATTTTTGGATTCTGAAACTACAACATGGGAAGTTTTAAATCACATAGTCTTAAAAAGAACATCTTGCAAGTGGTGGCCGTTGTTTGCATGGTGTTTGCATGCAGAGCGCCTGGGAGACTGCAAAACGGACCATCTGACAGCCTCGATGTTCTCTGGTGTTTGAGAGTTCCGTGGTCGTTCTCATCTTTTTTCAGACACACTTCCCGTTTCCCTGAAGTTCTCAACCCACAACAGAATGGATTTTCGGTCTGGTACTCGGTAGCGAGTACAGAATGCACACTGCACCACTACGATAGAGTGACTTTGTGAAAAGTAGGTTTCAACAGCAAATGCGCGCTGCTTGTTGGACCACACCATGTTTACGACTGCGGAGTGTTGTAACGGGAACTTCCCAACTACCTGCACCTTTCACGCCCAACCCCACCGTTCTACGGCCTCCCCTCCCTTCACAATGTCCTACTGAAAGTAGGGAGGGTATTTTGCCCCACCCTGTACATGCACAATAAAACTAACAGTCACATACAATATTCCACTTTTGTGTACAAAAGTCTCACTTCAGAATAGATGCGCATCAGATTGAACACGGCCTTTCAACAAGTAAGCAACTCTTCACACACACACCAAAGTCTTGTGTGATGTTATACCATGTCACTACATAAGTAATGCCTGACGAATCAACAGTATGTGATCCTTCATAACAACTGGAGTCCCACCCAGGGACACATTATCACATCTCAGAAGAAGTAAAACTTCAGAAATACCACAGTGAGAATCTCAAACTCGCCACTCTTCTTACTTTCAAATAACTTACCATCTCTGTATTCATCTCGCACATCTATGTAAGCATACTCCAAACCACTCCCTTTCTTTGGATCTTCTACACCCTGAAGTTTTGCTATTAAAGTTGTCTTTCCTGACTCATTATCACCTAAAACACATTAAACAAATACAAGAGATGGCACATATAAGATCTGCCTGGGGGACGAGCTATTTATACTTCAAATTCAGAAAAATCTCAAATGGGGGTTGCGTCAAAATCAAGCAGAAAATGACTACTGTAGTTACAGAAGCATTACATTCACTCTAAATTTAAACCAAATGACGTTTCTCTTCAATCCATCCAGTATTTGTAATTTTTCTCTTTTTTTTTTTATGGGACATGAAATAAAAACACTCCAAAAATAAAGTAGAATTAGGTTTTCACTGCATGAGACAATCTACGTGTCCACTCTTCTGTTAGCATGGTGTATTACAAGCAATCCTAAGGCAGCTTACATCCATGATTCATGATCAACTAACATGTGTTCAGTTACAAATGTTCTCCTGTGTAAATGGCTACTTTTAACAGCTTTTTGACCAAACAAATGCATGCTAAGATTTGAGAACTGACAGTACAATCCTGTGGCAGTTCACAGTCAATTCTGATCACACAGCATTATTTACACAATCCAAACTGCAAAGCTGTAAAAACAAACCCAAAACTGAGGGTCAAAAATGGTGCAGGGACCAAATTTTTGTGTCTTAAATGCATGAAAAACCTAAAATCTAGAAACCTTAAATTGAAGAAAATTATACACTATTATATGGGGTTCTGGTCAGAGCCACAAAATATAAAACCTAATATCTGGGAAAATCTTAAATTAGAAACCTTAAATTGGGATTCTACAGTATTAAACATCCAAACTGCACTTCAATCAAACACCTGGTCACTACTTCAAAACTGTGCATATTTACTGTGCAAAAACTTACAATACTAATTAATACATCACCATCTTCATACACTTGAGGACTGCATTTAAAATTTGCTTTTGTATTTGTTTACAGTGCTGTTTCTGACTGGCTGAGACATGGCAGAAATAACATTATAAAGGAACTTTAGGTAATCACAGTGATGTGGTGAGGATTCCCATTCTTCTGGTGTATGTGTCACTAACCTAACATTCCAAAGGAACATACTGCCTTCATCTTCAAGGCCTGGAGATCCAAAAAGAAATGCACTACATTCCTTCAAAACAATGGGAATCAATTATCCAGTAATACAATGTCATATCCCAGAGGAACATAAACCTCATATAATGTAATGTTTACACTGCCCTCTAGTATAATGAGATGGCATTGTATCACTCATCACTTTGGTCACCAGTTTAACAGCAATATGTACTGCACATACACACTGTAGAATGTTTACTGCCTGCCTGGCACAGCATATACTGTACTTCATAAATCTACTGTAACTGCACATCCACACTAATAACCACCGACATCGAATTTCTTTCGGGCGCAAGTAGGTAACTGTCCTACGATATATTGATACAAGTTGGCTAGTGGTCACAGGTGGATAGTGAGGTTCTGTATAAGGGTTCATTGTAGAGTTGAGCCCCACTCAGGGAATATTTTGCCTTCTCAATATTAATCACGCACATAAACATTCAGCTCCAAGTCTGTAGGATGTAGGTCATTTATTCGTGCAACTAACAACTGACTGCCTGCCCTATCGCAGAACATAACTGCACTGCCTGCAGACACTGCGCAGAACTGCGTACTGTTACAGGGAAAAGTACCCGACTTCAAGTCAGGCCCATTATCTATTATCCCTTCTTTTAATTGTGATTCTCTGTATAATGCTGAGGGACCCTTGCACTAGAAGCTTCAGGTGCCAGGTGACAGTTCGTGCCTTCCTGGTGGAACTGAGACTTCGGTCAGAATCACACAATTATAGAACACAAACTGTACACTGTCAGCTTCTGTTCAACCAGTTGGCATAAAATTTAAGAGTTCCATTCCTACAAAATAATTATCATATAGAATGATAGAAATCATTCTGATTTTCATCTAGGGATGGCAGTCCTTGGATCCGAACTAAGGCCGCCCTGCTACACTATCATCAAACAGAAATGGCGCAATATTATTTTAATTAGGGTGATCTAGAACACACACAACACTAACTCGAGGCAACAACAACCACAACAACAAATCACTGTATGAAGCATTTCTGAACCATATTCAATTTACATACCCTGCAGTCTGCAGAGTACTATCCCAATAATTACCCATTTTCAGTGGCAACTTACCTTAATTCCAATCTCAAAATACATGCTATCTTGCATGATGAACAAGACACATTATTGGCAAGCTGTCCATGTCCACACCATGATGGCATATACATGGAGCAAAAGTACAGCTCTGTTCATTCTTTACCTCAGCATTAGATGGCCAGTTATCACTTCTTTACACAAGGATACAACCCACAGTGCCCACTGCACAGGCTTCTTGGGACCTAGAGCCAATCCAGGCATTTTGAGGAAGATAACAATCTCCTACTAAGCCAGGAACTGAACCCTGGATCATCCGGACCGTACCCCAGCTTCTACATCAACTACGCCATCCCTGCTACCATAAGTTTTGGGTACTCTGTTTAACCACTATCAAGCAGCAGAAATTTACATTGATTATGCAGTCGTTTCACATCAATAGGTCAGAGTTTACAAGATGTCTCAACTTCAGTTATGGTTACATACCAGATTAACTGTGCCTTCACAAGTTCTGCATCCCCCTTGCCCCAGTGTATAAGTGTAATAATAATAATAATTAATAAGTAAAGGTTGCAAGTATCGGTTAATGATATCAAAGACAATATATGAGGACTGCAGGAGAAGAAACAAGAACTTAAGTATAGCCTGGATTGATTACCAGAAAGCATTTGATAGCGTTCCACATAGCTGGGTGGAAAAGTCAAT
>Ga0123353_10001761_pt1 | contig 26541 bp, 19 predicted proteins | sample TergutLab28metaG_3_FD_92763 | JGI IMG/M metagenome (GOLD analysis project Ga0123353, IMG submission 92763) | Labiotermes labralis P3 segment gut microbial communities from Petit-Saut dam, French Guiana - Lab288 P3 | ecosystem: Host-associated > Arthropoda: Insects > Digestive system > Gut ...
AATGTTACGCTACTGCCCGAAGTAGTAAGATTCAGATTGGAAACCGCATCGCAAGGTTCCGGAGGAAGAGTAGCCGCGCTGAAAACGTAAGCTTGTCCAGCCATTATGCCAACTTGTGTAATCGCACCTGTTGTTTTGTTAATTTTATATACGTTATAGGGGGTTCCGGATTTTGCCCAGTAGATTTCGTTGGTTTCACGGTCTATTGTCATTTCTTGAACGCCGGAAGTAGTAATTCCTGGAAAAGTAGCTATGAGTGTAAAGGCGCCGGTGGCTAAGTTTACTGTTCCGAATTGACCGGTAGTATTTCTTACGGCATAACATACTCCGTCATTATCAATAGCTGCAAACAGAGTACCGGTATTTCCGGTAGGTTGAATGGTGCCCACATTGGTACATTCTCCGTTTGCAAGATTAACGGTTCCAAAAGAGCCGCCTCCCCATGGGAAACAATAGGTTAAGCCATTGGTGGGATTATAGCACATACTCACAGCATCAAAATCAAAACCCGCCTTAATAATAGTAAAGGCGCCGGTGGTTTGATTTATCGTACCAAACTGATTGCCACTGGAATAGGAAACCCCATAAAGGGTACCGTTAATATATTCGGAAGCCTGTATATTTCTTCCGGAAGGACCTAATAGTGTTCCGTTGAAATTTGATAAAGTACCTTTATACCACTGTGTTTGTTGTTCTAGTCCATAATAAAGATCACTAGTAGGTCCTCTAAAGGGTTCTCCTTCAATAATTTCTTCTTGAGTAGAGGCGCTAATTCTTGTAAAGTCATTAGGGGTATTTGCTTTTTGTCTTTCAATTTTTTCTTGCTGAATGGGAGTTTGAAGCACTTTACCTTTTGCCGGTGCATCCCATGTTAATACGGCTGCATTACAACCTTCATTATAAGCTGCATTTAAGTTCGTAGCGGGGTCGCAATCGCCGCCTACATTTATTAATTCCACAAATGCTGCGTGTGTCCAGCAGTGCTTATTATTCGGCGGGTTAAACATTTCGGAAGAGGGACCCCATTCATTATAAGAACCTCCAATATAGAAAATATTTGATTTTCCTTCAATATAACTTCCCGTTCCAGAACTAGCTGTAGAACAACCGGGGTATCCTGTAGTACCTGTTGTTGTATAGAAAATTCCAATCCAAACTTCTTCAGTTCCGGTAATTAAAACAGATGTAGGTAACTCAATAGTTTGGTCAGTATTGAAAGTATAAGTAGCAACGGTATGATCTACCACTAAGGTTCCGGGGTTATAAACGCCGCCTATAACAGAACCGCCCACATAAACCTGTAGCTTTGGGTTCGTAGAAAAGGTAGTTGGACCATCAGGGTGATTGTAGGGCTGATACTTTATTTTAGTGATAGATTGCCCTACGTAACTTGTAAGATCGGCGGGAGTATATCTGTGATATATTCCAAAAGGGATACCGTTGGCGCCTACAACAGCTGCAATGGGGTCATTTGCCCAGGTTAGCCATGTGTCTCTGTCAAGAACAGTAGTTTCGCCCTGCTTAACAGGAAGAGTGCTTGTGGGGTAGATTTGCGCAAACCCTATCAATGGGATAAGGAGTGCGAGACTCAAAATAAATAAGATTTTTTTCATAATAAAAAAATTTGGTTAATAAATAAATTGGTTAATAAATAAAGATGTTTGTTTTGTTTTTAAATTAGCGTGCAAAAATATATTTTTTTTAATATAAGTTGAAAAATCAAAAAACAGAGTACCGCAGTTACGTTTTTTGTGTTTTTTTGCGCATTATTTATAAATAAAAGATAATTATGACCACGCTGCCCGAAAAAGAAAAAATACCGGCTAAATATAAATTGCTGGAAAAATATTTAAAAATCATTGAATTAGAGAATCATTCTTCTGAAAGTAATATCGTAAAGGATAAAAAGATAAAAGGGATAAAAGGGATAAAAGGGATAAAAGAGATAAAAGGGATAAAAGGGATAAAAGAGATAAAAGAGATAAAAGAGATAAAAGGGATAAAAATGCTTTTTAGTTCTGCGTTGTTTGCGGAACATATTGATTTTGACCTTGCCTATTTTCCATTAAAACATCTCGGATATAAAGTAATTGTGGCAACAATGACCGATATTTTAGCCATGAACGGAAAGCCAACGCAAGTGCGTATCAATATGGCGCTCTCAAACCGTTTTTCAGAAGACGCAATAGATGAACTGATGAGCGGTATGATTTTGTGTTGCTCAAAATTTAATATTGCTATTACAAGTTTAGATTTTAAACCAAGCGCCACAGGACTTTATATTGCGACAAGTATGACGGGCGAAGTGGAAAATGGAGAAGAAGTTTTCAGAAACGGCGTCAAAGAGCATGAATTGATTTGCGTAACGGGAGATTTGGGCAGCGCCTACGCAGGTCTCATTTTATTGGAACGTGAAAACAAAGTTTTTCAAGCAGACCCATCCCAACAACCCGATTTTATCGGTGTGGATTATCTCTTGGAACGCTATCTTAAACCTGAACCGCCGAATTTCGAAGCATTGCGCGCAGCGTCCATCAAACCCACCTCTATGATCAATCTAAAAGAAGGGTTGGCAACAGGCTTAATCCATCTGTGCAACGAATCAAAATCAGGCTGCACCATTTTTGAAGAAAAACTCCCGATTGAAATACTCACTTTCGATAAATTGAAAGAACTGGGAATTGTTGCTACTACTATAGCCCTGAACGGAGGAGAAGATTACGAACTGCTGTTTACTGTTAAACAAGAAGATTATGAAAAGATAAAAGAGATTAAGGAAATAAGCGTAATTGGCTACATGACTTCCGAATCCGATGGCAGACACATTATTACCAACGACAACAAACAGTTTGAACTCCGCGCACAAGGGTTTTAGATTAGATGATTAGATGATTAGATGATTTGATGATTAGATGATTAACCTTAAATTCTCTTAATTCTTAATTCTTAATTCTTAATTCTCAATTACTAAATCTCTTTCCTCAATCGTGCGATTGGAATATTGAGTTGTTCGCGGTATTTGGCAACAGTGCGGCGGGCAATTTCGTAGCCTTTTTCCTTCAATCTATTACACAATACATCATCGGTTAAAGGTTTTGACTTATTTTCTTTTTCAATAAGTTCGGTAATAATGGATTTTACTTCTTTTGAAGAGACCTCTTCATTACCGATAGATTCGGAGAAGAGATGTTTTAAAGAGATTGTACCAAAGGGCGTTTGAACATATTTGCTATTTGATACTCTTGAAACAGTGGAAACATCTAGATTTACTCTATTTGCAATATCTTTCAATATCATGGGTTTCAAGTCTTTGTCATCGCCGGAAAGAAAGTAGGCGCGTTGTTTGTCCATAATAGCATACATGGTATCGAACAGCACTAATTCGCGCAAGTTTAGCGTACCGATAAAACTTTTTGCCTGCGCCACATTATCTTTGATAAACCGTTCTGCTTCCAATTTTTTTTCTTTGCTTAAATGAGGATGATGTAACTCAAATTGGTTTTTAAATTCTTGGTTTACTTTAAGTTTTGGGATATTAAAATGATTTAAATTCAATACGAGTTTTTCATCTTCAAGAGTAATAATAAAATCGGGGGTAATTTGTGTAACCTTGTTTTCCATTGATCCCGAAGAAAAAACAGGGTATGGATTTAATTTAAGAATTTCACTAATCGTACTTTTTAAAGTTTCGTTATTGACACGGAGGGCGGACTGTAATTTTTCATATTGCTTTTTCGTAAAAATATCAAAATATTCTGTAAGAATTTTTTTTGCTAATTTCACGGTTTGGGTTTCGTTTTTCAAGTTAAGTTGCAGGATTAAGCACTCTTGAATATTTCTTGCGCCCACTCCCACCGGTTCAAATTGTTGGATTACAGTTTTTAGAATTTTTTCAACGTCGTTATTTTTTATATATATATTATATGTAAGCAAAAAGTCCATTACAATGTTTTGTAGATCTACCAATAAATACCCGTTATCATCTAAACATCCAATAATATATTCTGCAATTAAAGTATCTCTTTCAGAAAGATTAAATTCGCGAAGTTGTTGTAAAAGGTTTTCCTGGAAAGAATCGCTATAAGAAGCGGTAGGAAAGTAGTACACATCATCTTTAGATCGGTTGCTCTCTTGCAGACGATAATCGTCGTAGCTATCATATTCATCTTCATCGTAATAATCTCCTATTTGGTTGATCTGATTTTGTTCTTGTTCAAGGGGCTCTTCTTGCATTTCATCGTCATGGTCAATTTCTAAAGCCGGATTTTCCTCCACTTCTTTTAAAATTTCCTGTTCTAAATTAGTGGTAGAGAGTTCCACTAAACGCATCAACTGCACAGTTTGTGCGGCAGTTTGTTTAAGTTGCTGTTGTTGAATTAAAGAGTTTTTTTGCATATACAATTTTAGCAGGTCGCGAATTAACAAAAAATCCTTCAAATTGGCTAAGTATATTTTTTTGGTTAACTTTTATTTCACACGACGCGAAAATAATCTATCTTTGCGCGGCAAAAATTATATATTTATTATTCTATGTTTGAGAAATTTACATGTTTGATTATGGGTGGCGGGCCTGCAGGTTATACAGCGGGCATTTATGCTTCCCGTGCAGGATTAACTCCTGTGATTTACGAAGGAATGCAGCCCGGCGGGCAGCTTACTATTACTTCGGAAGTTGAAAATTTCCCCGGTTATCCCGATGGAGAATCGGGACCGGTAATTGTGGAGGATATAAGAAAACAAGCGCTTCGCATGGGTGCAGAGATTCGTTCGGGCGAGATTACAGCGGTTGATTTTTCAAAACGTCCGTTTCGATTAACGGTGGACTATGAAAAGGAACTTCTTGCCGAAACGGTCATCATTGCTACCGGCGCTACCGCGCGCTGGTTAGGATTGGAAAGTGAGGCGCAATATCGCGGATTTGGGGTTTCTACCTGTGCTACTTGCGATGGAGCATTCTTTAAAGGCAAAACTGTTGCTGTTATCGGAGGCGGAGACACCGCGTTAGAAGAAGCACACTACCTCTCCAAAATTGCAGGAAAAGTTTATTTAGTGCATCGCCGCGACCAGTTCCGCGCCTCCAAAGCCATGCAAGACAGAATTTACAAAACTCCAAATATTGAGACAGTCTTGGATGCTATTCCCACTGAGGTTTTGGGTGAAAGAGCGGGTTTTTCAAGAAAAGTTACAGGCTTGCGTATCCAAAATGTTAAAACAGATGAATTTAAAGATATTGATTTAGACGGTATCTTTGTAGCTATCGGCGTAACCCCTGTAACTGATCTGTTTGTTGGACAACTCGATTTAGATGAACAAGGCTATATTAAAACAAAGGGAGTACGTCCATTAACGAATATTCCGGGTGTTTTTGCCGCCGGCGATGTGCAAGACCCTTACTACCGGCAGGCGTGCACGGCTGCCGCTTCAGGATGTAAAGCCGCCATTGAGGCAGAACGATTTTTATCCGAACAATGATCAATGAAATGAACTTTAAATCCAAAATCTATTTACGATGAAAAAAAACTCCTCTTTTAGCATCTTCATTATCGGTGCACTCTTCTTTGTGTTCGGTTTTGCAACCTGGTTAAACAGTGTACTCATCCCGTTTTTGAAAACCGCTTGCGAACTTTCCGATTCGAAAGCATCATTAGTACCGTTTGCTTTCTATATCTCCTATTTCGTGATGGCAATCCCTTCATCTGCCATATTAAAAAAAACCGGATTTACCAACGGGATGGCATTAGGGCTCATTGTTATGGCAATCGGGTCGTTGCTATTCATTCCGGCGGCAATAGACCGCAACTATCTTTTGTTCTTGATAGGATTATTTACACAAGGCACTGGGTTAGCATTATTGCAAACCGCCACCAATCCATACGTTACCATTGTAGGACCTATTGAATATGCCGCACAACGCATTAGCATCATGGGAATCTGCAACAAAATAGCCGGCATGATAGGCGTGTTGGTACTCTTTCCCGCATTGTTTTCAAGTACAGCACACCTGTTTGTTGATTTTGATTCTATTACAAATGTTGCAATACGCGAAAAAGTGCTGCAACAACTTTCTAACAGCGTGATTTTTCCTTATTTAATTATGACCACAGTATTAATAGGATTGGTGTTGTTTATTAAAATGGCAAAACTTCCGGAAATTTATGAAGAGGAACAAGAAGCAACAAAAGCCACCCATCGCTCTATTTTTTCTTATCCCTATTTGTGGTTTGGTATTGCGGCAATCTTCTTCTATGTGGGCGTTGAAGTATTGGCAATTGATTATTTAATAGTTTATGCCAATTACTTAAAAATTCCAACCGAGATTTCGCGATATTATCCCGTGTGGGCATTATCAGCTCTAATAGTGGGATATGTGGTTGGTATTGGATTGGTACCGAAAGTGATTTCGCAACGAACCTCTTTAATTATTAACAGTTTCCTTGGATTGGCGTTGCTCATTGTGGCATTATCTGTTACCGGAATAACTTCGGTTTACGCCATTATCGGTCTCAGTTTTGCACACGCTATTATGTGGCCCGCTATTTGGCCGCTCTCTATTCATAACTTGGGAAGAGATACAAAATTAGCTTCGGCGTTTCTGATTATGGCTATTGCAGGCGGCGCGATATTACCTCTTATATATGGTTCATTTTCAGATAGTTTCGGTGCGCATTGGGCGTATTTAGTGATGTTACCCGGATATATTTACCTCATTTTATTTGCCGCTTTTTTATGCAAAATAAAAAAATGGTAGCACGTTTTATAAAATGATGTACATTTGCGACCGCAAAATTTATACCCATTATGTACAAAAAAATCATACTCTTATTATTCATTGGCTGCCTCGCAATTTCAGGATTCGCACAAAAATCGAAAAGAAAAACCACGCCTCCTCCGCCTAAAAGCAGCTATTTTGTTATGACTATTAATGGAGATACTATTCCGGCTGACAGATATTGCCCGAAAGATACTATCCTTTTTGATTTTATTGTTAAAGATACGAATATTCCGGATTTTATTTTTAAATGGTACAACGATTATACTTTAACGCCTGTTGATACTACGCCCATTAAAATAGCATTCCCTATCAAAGCGTCGTATCCGAATATTACCAGCTATCGAGTTTCACTTTTTTTTGAATCGCCCACCGATACTACTTTTAAAGATACTTTATCTACCATAATTATGGTTGATTATATCCGAACTTTGGATACTGTTACTGTTTGCCAGGGCAGAGATATTACTGTTGTGAACGCATTTGGAGACTCTCTTAAATACTTCAATGTGCAAAGCAGTTTCTTGACGCCTTGGGATACCTTACCCTCTGTTTCCGGATGCGATAGTTTGGTGTGTTGGTATATCAGTATGAAGGATTATATTACGGAAGAATATTCCATCAGTTCCTGCGATTCCGTGATTTGGGGCGATGGGACTAATGACCTTTCTTTTCCATCACAAATTATTGTGAAACGACCTTATGATGCAGAAGGCGACTATAAGATGCCTCCCGTTGAACGCATTTTCTATGCGATTGATCCCAAACTGAGTTGCGACACATTGAGAATATTAACCGTTACTATTATCGACACCGGTAAATTAAAAGTTACTTTTGACCAAAATGTATTTTGTTCCGGAGATGATATGGAAGGAACTATCAATTTGGAAACTAACTTTACTGCTTTCGATTGGACTTATTTAGATAAAGATTCCTTGTTTACCGTTTTTGAAAACAGTATTTCAATTGAAGAACCAGGGTACTATGGCGTGCGCGCTTATATGGATACCTTGTTGTGTGATACTTTTAAAACAAAAGGAGACTATTTAAGAATTGTAAACTGTTATAAAGATACTGTATTATTAGTGGAAGACTGTCCTGTTGTAATTCCCAACGTTATTACGCCAAATAACCCTCCCGACGGCAGTAATGATATTTTGGGTATTAAAAAACTAAATCCTATAAGAGAAAATGAACTTACGATCTACGACCGTTGGGGAAAGAATGTTTACCAAAAGAAAAACTATCAATGTCTTTTTAAAGCCGGGGATTATCATAATATAGATGGCGCTTTCGACGGCACCTCGCGAGACGGCCAGAAACTTCCTGAGGGAACTTATTATTACGCCTTTAAATACAAATCAATTCCCAAAGAAAAAACTTATACGGGTATTATTATGATATTGAGATAAACAATAACACACCATATATGACCTCTTTTGAATCTAACCGCATCACTCTCGAAGGAGTTACCTTCGACGACCTTTTATTAATTCCGGCTTATTCGGAAATCTTACCCAATGAAGTAGCATTAACCACTCGTTTTTCAAAAAACATTATTTTAAATGTGCCTTTTATTTCAGCGGCTATGGATACGGTAACGGAAGCCAAAATGGCAATCTCTATCGCGCGGGAAGGCGGTATCGGCGTTATTCATAAAAATATGACGATTGATGAGCAGGCAAAACAGGTTAAGTCGGTGAAACGTGCTGAAAATGGAATGATTAACACCCCCGTTACCATTTTGCCCGACAAAACAGTAGGCGATGCACTTAAACTTATGGCAGAATATAAAATCGGCGGAATCCCTGTTGTGGATATCAACCAAAAGTTAGTAGGCATTGTTACCAATCGCGACCTCCGGTTTGAAAAAGATTTCAACAAATCTATTGATCTTATAATGACAAAAGAGAATTTGATTGTTACAAAAAATGACATCAACCTTGAGCAAGCCAGCGACATTTTACAACAACATAAAATTGAAAAATTACCGGTAGTAGATAATGATGGAAAACTGCTTGGGCTTATTACTTATAAAGATATTACCAAAGCCAAAGACAAACCCTTTGCCTGTAAAGACACACAGGGTCGTTTGCGCGTGGCAGCCGGTGTTGGAATTTCATCCGATACAAAAAGAAGAGTGGAAGCCTTGGTGGATGCAGAGGTAGATGCTATTGTTTTAGACTCTGCACACGGGCATTCTAAGGGGATTATTGATACCTTAAAAACCATCAAAGCAAAGTATCCGAATTTAGATGTTGTGGTGGGAAATATAGCTACAGCGGAAGCAGCCAAAGCGTTAGTAGCGGCGGGCGCTGACGCCGTAAAAGTAGGAATCGGTCCCGGCAGTATTTGCACCACGCGCGTAGTTGCCGGCGTGGGCGTGCCCCAAATCAGCGCCATATACGAAGTGTTCAACGCCATTAAAGATACCGGTGTACCTATTATTGCCGATGGCGGCATCCGCTATTCGGGAGATATTGTGAAAGCGTTAGCTGCCGGCGCAGATTCGGTAATGCTGGGCAGTTTGTTAGCAGGTGTTGAAGAATCTCCGGGCGAAACCATCCTCTTTAATGGTCGAAAATTTAAAAGCTACCGCGGCATGGGTTCTTTAGAAGCGATGCAAAAAGGCTCGAAAGACCGCTATATGCAAAGTGATGTGGACGATGTAAGAAAATTAGTCCCAGAAGGAATATCGGGTAGAGTGCCTTATAAAGGAGACCTTTACGAAGTAGTCTATCAGATGGCGGGCGGCTTGCGCGCAGGAATGGGCTATTGCGGCGCTAAATATATCAGCGACTTACATCAGGCTAAATTTTGTAGAATAACGAACGCCGGCGTCGTTGAAAGCCACCCCCACGACATTACCATCACAAGTGAAGCCCCAAACTATTCGCAAGGAATTTAGATCAAGTTATCACATCTCATAGATGAGACAATCTCTCCATTACCCAAGGTTTATCAGCCTGATAGGTTACCCCAAACCACTCCGCATCACAATCAATAACCTTAATTGTTGATAAAAGATTCGTTATGAAATAATTGATAGCATCAGGGATAGGAAATTCCGACTTGGGATTGTGATTGTTTGTTTTCAAAAATTGAATAAAAAGGTCATTGAGAAAAGTGAAAAAATAGGGAGTAAATCCCCAAAAGTTCATAGAAACCGGTTCATTACCTGTAAGTTCAAATCTATGATTTTCTTCTTCATTGTAAATATGTTCTCCCACTCTTTGAATTTTCCTCATCTCGGTAATCGCCATTAAATCTCTATTTTCATTTACCTGACAAACTCCGCGAGATACCGTTCCATGCTCCGAGAGTGTGTTTTTTAATGGGTATCCGATCATGGCGAACACAGGCTTCTCGTCTTGAGTCTGCAGTCGTAGAAATTCAGCCATAGCAAAAAAAGCTTTCCTACTGTAGAAGTCATCGGCATTAATAACGGCAAAAGGTTCTTTGATAGCATCTTTTGCTACGAGAATGGCATGTGCTGTACCGTAAGGGTTCTCTCTTTCAGGATGTTTTTGAAATCCTTTCGGCAGTGCATCCAACTCTTGATATACAGATTCACATTTTATTTTATGCTTATATTTTGATAATATTTGAAGATCGAAAGCCTCTTGCATTGTTTTTCTAATCACAAAAACCACTTTGGTAAATCCTGCTTCAATGGCATCATCTACCGAGTAATCCATAATTGTTTCTCCATTGGGTCCCAGCTCAGCCAACTGTTTCATACCACCGAAACGACTTCCCATTCCTGCGGCTAAAATTAAAAGGGTAATATCTCTCATGAATTGTTAATTGTTGATTTCTACTAAGGGTGCTTTTAAATATAAGGGTTCAATGAATATCTCTTAATTTTTAATTGTTAATTCTTAATTCTCTATATTCTGTCTAAAGTTTTGGCAATTAAGCTATCCATTTGTTGACTATAATCATTTAAGAACTGATGAGTTACACGGTTAGCTATTGCCAAGCAAACGGTTAGCACTTTGTGTTCGAGCAGGTTCCCTAATCCATAGATAGCGGAACACTCCATTTCCAAATTTGTAATTTGTTGATTTTGATAAACGAAAGTTTCGATTTTTTCATTAAGGTGTGGGAAAGTCAGAGCAGCTCGAACAAATCTACCTTGTGGACCAAAGAATCCGGGGGCGCTTGCCGTAATGCCCTGCACCATATCAAAGGCAATTGTCTCTAAAAGCATGGGGTCTGCAGGGTAGCAATAAGGATAAGGCAAGCGATCTCCCCAGCCGGTAAATTTCACAAAATGCGCCACAAGATCTTCATATTCATGAGAATTGTGTTTATAAAATTGCAGTAAGCCATCGAAGCCAAAACCCTTTTTAGCCGCAATAAAAGAACCCACCGGAATATCTTTTTGAATGGCACCGCAAGTTCCTATACGCACCATAGTGAGTGATTTATGTTCAGGTTTTTGCTCCATTTTTTGTAAATCAACGTTGGCTAATGCATCTAATTCTGTCAAAACGATGTCAATATTATCGGTGCCCATTCCGGTAGAGATCACAGAAATTCTTTTGTTTTTATACCATCCTGTATGGGTAGTTAGCTCTCGATGAGAATGGGTAAATTCAATCGTATCGAACTTGGCGGAGATTGTTTCAACGCGTCCTGGATCACCCACTAAAATGATCTTATCGGCTAAGTTTTCGGGGTGAATACCAATGTGATAGATAGTACCGTTGGGCTGTAATGGCAATTCAGAAGAGGGGATTTTCATAACGTTAAAATTTTCTGCAAAAATAATATATTTTTGCGCACCAAAAAACGGCGGGGTAGCTCAGATGGTTAGAGCGTCGGATTCATAACCCGGAGGTCACGAGTTCAACTCTCGTTCCCGCCACATAATTACTGCTTCTGTATTATAAATTTATCATTTATAAATATTTCAATATGGCTTATTTTTTTAAACAAAAAATGTTAGCACATTCAAAATACTCGGTAAAATGCCCAAATCCGATGATTCCTGAGGGAATTTGTATTCACAATACCGCAAATGACGCCAGCGCCGCTAACGAAATATCGTATATGATTGGCAATACCGCATCTGTAAGTTATCACGTTGCTGTTGATGATAAAGAGGTAATTCAGGTTATTCCATTCGATCGCAACTGCTGGGCAAGTGGAGACGGAAATTCCGGCGCAGGAAACAGAAAACATATCCATATCGAGATTTGTTATTCTAAATCAGGTGATAACAGGTTTATCGAAGCAGAAGAAAATGCGGCTACCTATACAGCAAAACTAATAAAAGAATACGGGTGGGATGTTTCTAAAGTTAAGAAACATCAGGATTTCGCTACCAAATACTGCCCACATCGTACGCTGGATTTAGGCTGGCAAAGATTCATCAACATGGTTCAGAGAGAATTAGACAAACTATCCTCTTCTTTAGAAGAATCTGTTGATAGACCACCCATTAGCAATGCCGGATTCAAAGTTGGAGATTTTAGCGGTAAAGTTGAAACCACAAGTAATCTTAATGTTCGTTCGGCTCGAAATGCAACCTCTGCAATCATTACAACCTTGCCCAAAGGAACTACTGTTACTGTTGGCTATATTATGTATGAGGATAATAAAACAACCGGTACCTCTTTGTGGGGCGGAGTTGTTGTATCCGGAAAACAGGGGTTTATCAATCTCGAATATGTAAAAAAGGTATAGTTTTTTATTGAGATTGATGAATTAATAGTATCATATTACTCTTCAATTACTACGTATGCTGCTCGTTCCATCTCTTTCAAATTTTCCATAGGCGCGGGCGGGTTCAGATAGTGTGCTAGAAATCTCCATATTTTCAAACGAATTTCGCGCGATTGTTTGGGGTCAATCCTGTCAAAAGAGTGTCCACCGGGGATATCTTTAAAAATCTCATATTCAAAATTTTTCTCTGCACCCTTTAAAGCGCTAATAAGCGCTTCTACTTCCATCACCAGCACATCATCGTCGTTGGTGTTGGTATGAACCAATAGTGGTGTTTTTAGTTGATCCACATGAGAAACGGGCGACCGGCGGCGGTACTCCTCTTCATCTTCATTTACCGTTTTTCCAATATGGTAATCCGAAGAAAACAGTTTACTGTAAGCATCATCATAATAGCCCAAACGCATTATCAAATCGGAAACGGGTACCCCTGCAAAACAAACGCTGTAGTTTTCAGGGTATTGAAACACGCTCATCAATCCAATTAAGCCGCCATGACTCCAACCCACAGCGCCCACTCTGTTTTTATCCACAAAACTGTAGTTTTCAACCATATATTCACGACTTGCTTCGCAGTCCTGTACTTCTAATCCGCCGTAGTCAATATTTTTCCAAAAGGATTCCCCGTAACCGGTACTACCTCGATATTCCGGCGCAATAACGATATACCCTTGCGCCATCAGTTCGCGTACAATGTGCGTATGGTAGGTAGTAAAATTCGCATGAACCCCGCCATGTACCAAAACAATAAGGGGGTATTTTTTATTAACATCTGTTTTCTTGGGGATAAAAACGTATGCGTTAAATTTTAATGGATTCATAAATCCCAACGTCGCATTCTTTTCATTTGCAGAAGGCGGACCTGCTATAATTACTTTGTCAATAAAAGCAATATCTCCTACGCGATGAAACCAAAGCACGTCGTCAATTTTTTTTTCAAGAATATCGAAACGATGCTCGTAACTACCAAGCGTAGATTGCATCTCATTCAAGAGATTTACACTATGATCTTCGGTTTGAGCATAGGTTGCTGATAAAAGGATTGAAATACAACAAAATAGTGTATTAGCAAATAATATTTTAGGTATTTTCATTGTTTCGAATAATGAAGTGATGAACTATTTTTTAACCACGCGAAAATATAGAAATTACGTTTAGAAGTTAGAGCAACCAAGCGCTGATTTTTCATAATTTCACCCCACAAATCCATTTTTTATCCCTTTTATTAACGTTTATTAACATTTATTAAGAGTGAATACAACTTTTTTAAGAACAGCGTATAAAAGGATAGTTTTTTTGCACCCGAAAAAAAGTAATATTATTATGAAAATAATCGGAACAGGAAGTGAACTGCCTTCCTTAGAAGTTACCAATGATATGCTATCCGAGATTTTGGATACGAATAACGAATGGATTTCAACGAGAACCGGCATATCACAACGAAGAATCATTTCAGATGAATCGCTGACACAATTAGCAGTATCGGCTTCTGTCAAAGCGCTGGAAAATGCCCATTTGGAAGCAAAAGATATAGATTTTATTATTTGCTCGAATACGGTTAATAATTATGTTGTTCCGGCATTAAGTTGTATCGTACAAGGCAAGATTGGCGCGCATTGTCCATGTCTCGATCTGAACAGCGCCTGCTCGGGGTTTCTTTATGCTTTAGATATGGCTGCTGCCTATTTGGATACAGGGAAAGCAAAAAATATTCTTATTGTTTGTGCTGAAGAACCTTCTAAAATTGTGGATTGGCATGCACGCGATACGAGTATATTATTTGGAGACGGCGCCGCCGCAACGATCGTTACCCAAGGAGAAAAATTAAAATCAATCTATTTGTCCACCACTTCTGCCATTGAACCACTCTATTATCAAAGAGAATTAGAATATAATCCCTATAACCAAAAACAAGAGTTTAAACCATTAGTAATGAATGGTAAAGATATATATAGAATGGCTATTTCCGCTTCCATTCAAGACATAAATAGAGTAATGAAAGAAGCGCATGTTACACCAAAGGAAATTTCATTTTATTTGCTGCACCAAGCAAACGTGAGAATCATGGAGTCAATTCGTGAAAATTTGGGCGAAAATGAGGAAAAATTTCCAAAAAATATTCATAAATATGGGAATACTTCTTCAGCAAGTATCCCGATTTTGTTAGATGAAATGAATAAGAACGGACAACTAAAAGATGGAGATATGTTAGTGATGAGCGCATTCGGAGCGGGGTTCTCCACAGGAGCGTGTGTGTTAGAGTGGTAATTGAGAATTAATTAATATATAATAAAATACAAGCGTTCTTTGATTTTTTGATTTGAATTGAAACAATAATTTTGCACTCGTAGAGTGCTCACATTACTAAGCACATATAAACTACCCCGTCGCCTTTCGGCGACACCCCTTCAAAATTTGAAGGGGATAGTTGAGCGGTAGGGACGTTGCGCGCAACGTCCCTACAATCACGGCATGGGAGAAAAGTTTTAGATAAATCCTATTAAATCAATTCTTTTTGTCATATTTCGAAGTAATATGACGGAACTAATATCCCCTTCAAATTTTGAAGGGGTGTCTCGCGTAGCGAGACGGGGTAGTTTATCTAAAATATTATCCTATCTGCAAAATTATACAGATTCTATGCAAATCCCTATTATACAAAATATCTATAAATCATCATCTTAATAAATCTGATTACCAAAATGTCAAAGAACGTGATTGTATGTTATTGTTATTCAATTAGATTAAACGCAACACGAGTGATTACCAATTAAGAATTGAGAGAATTTTAAACATTAAACATTAAACATTAAACATTAAACTTTAAATTATATGAACCGTGTAGTAGTAACAGGAATGGGCATTATTTCGCCGCTGGGAAATAGCGTAGAGACCTTTTGGAACAATTTGGTAGATGGAGTTTCCGGAATTGATCAGATTAAAAATATAGATACTTCGAGGCTTTCGGTAAAGATTGCCGCTGAGGTAAAAAACTATGACCCTGCAGTATTAGGATTGGACTCTTCCACGATACGAAGAACCGACAAATTTACTCAGTATGCGTTAATTGCAACGCAACAAGCTATGAATGAGAGCAAACTCATTGTTGCTCCGGAGCGTTTGGGGGTTTATATCGGTTCGGGTGTAGGCGGTATGGAAACCTTTGTTAACCAAACCAAGAAGATGCTGGAAGAGGGAGGGCAATGGGTTTCGCCACTGTTTATCCCCATGATGATTGCCAATATTGCTGCCGGCAATGTGGCTATTGCACACAATGCCCAAGGTCCTACCTTGCCCATCGTTACGGCATGCGCCACAGCAACACAAGCCATAGGCGAGGCTTTTCGCACAATCAAACACGGGTATGCCGACGCTATTATCGCCGGAGGCACCGAAGCCGCAGTGCACGAACTAGCAATCAGCGGCTTTGCTAATGCCAAAGCGCTCTCTAAAGTGGAAGACCCCAAATTAGCATCCCTGCCTTTCGACAGCCGCCGCCAAGGATTTGTATTGGGCGAAGGGGCAGGAATCCTTATTTTAGAAGCGTTGGAACACGCCAAAAACCGAGGTGCTACCATCTATGCCGAAATGGTTGGCTATGGAAATACCTGCGACGCTTACCACCTTACCGCACCTCTACCCGACGGAAAATGCGCCGCAAATGCCATGAAGTTAGCCGCTCAAGAAGCCCAATTAAAAACCGATGACAAGATCCACATCAATGCACATGGAACAGGAACACCGCTGAACGATAAAACAGAAACTATGGTGATTAAGTTGGCGTTTGGAGAAGAAGTCGCCTATAAAACATTGATTACGAGTAACAAATCAATGACGGGGCATGCGTTGGGCGCTGCCGGTGGCTTTGAAGCTATTGCCTCCGTTTTAGCGCTGAAAAACGGAATTGTGCCACCCACTATCGGTTTAGACTGCCCCGACCCTGAGTGCGATTTGGATTATGTACCCAACACTGCACGAAAAGCCAATATTAATATCGCTTTCTCTAACTCTTTCGGATTCGGCGGACACAACGGGTGCTTGGCAATTAGGAGGTACGATGATTAGATGATTAGATGATTAGATGATAAAAAAGATAAAGAGATAAAATAATAAAATGATAAAATCTTAAATTTTAAATCTTTAAATCTTTAAATCTTTAAATCTTTAAATAATAATTATGTTCCGCGAAGAAATCAAAACCTACCTGCCCCACCGCGAGCCCATGCTTTTGGTGGATGAGATTCATGTTACTACAGATGAAAATGGAAATGAAATTGCCAAAGCCACTTATTATGTTACCGGAGAAGAATATTTCTTACAAGGACATTTCCCCGGTAATCCTGTGGTTCCGGGTGTTATTTTGTGTGAAATCATGGGACAATCTTCGTCCCTGCTTATGAAAAATGAGTTGATTGGTCGTACTCCATTTTTTACAGGAATGGCCGATGTGCGCTTCAAACATCCTGCCGTACCGCATAATACCTTGGAAATAACGGCACGCATTTACAACCGTCGCGCGCTCATATTTTTTGTAGAAGCTACCATTCATATTAAAGGAGAACTCTGCGCTTCCGGAAAATTTACATTTGCCTTGGTGGACAATGACCGACTCTAATTACCCACTCCTCACCTCTCACCTCTCACCTCTCATTCCTCACCTCTCACCTCTCATTCCTGTTTCAACATCTCTCTAACCTTTTCTATATCAGGTTTCCGTTCTTCTGGAATGACGCCGGCATTTTCTAATGATTCTAAATCATCTAATAGATCAACTTCATTCTCTTCCAACAACGCTTTGTATATTTCTACCGCCTCCGTGAAACGGTTTTGAAAAAGCAACGCATGAGCGATAATGGATCTTATCCATGTTTGCGTACTGTCTAATTCCAACATAAGCCCGGCAGATTGTTCGGATAGAATATATTCTCCGGTAAAAAGATAAAACCACGAAAGCGTACCGTAATTTCTTACAAGAATATGTGTATAATCAATTTGCTCTTTGTATTTTATTATTAAATCATTAATAATATTCAGATAATCAATGGATTTAGAGAAGTTGTTGGCAGTTCGGTGTAAAATAGCTAAATTATTCAAAGTCCTGATTATATCAGCAAAATAAGCTTTTGGATTTTCTTCAACCAGTTTTCTGTAAATTGCCAATGCTTCTTCACAATCTTCTAAGGCTTTAGGATATTGATTGATCGTTCTGTGTAAAACTGCCAAATTGTTCAGCGTAGTGGCTACATCTACCAAATAGGTTCTTGGGTTTTCTGCGGCAAGTTTTCTACGTATTTCTAGGGCTTCTTCGTATTCTTCAAGCGCTTTTGAATACTCGCTGACAGCTCTATGTAAAATTGCCATATTATTCAAACTCTTGGCAACATCTGCTAAATAGGTTTCCGGATTATCTTCTGCAAGTTTTCTGTAAATTGCCAGTACTTCTTCAAATCCTTCATTCGCTTTAAAATATTCGTTTATACTATTATAAAAAACCGACAAATTGTTTAAAGTCAGTGCAACATTTGCTAAATAGGCTTTAGGGTTTTCCATATTTAGTTTTTTGTAGATTCTCAATGCTTCATCATATTCTTCAAGCGCTTTTTGGTTTTCGTTGAACTGTGCATGCAAGATCGCCAAATTATTCAAAGTTGCCGCCACATTTACCAAATAGATATTCGGTTTTTCCTCTTCCAATTTTCTGCGTATTTCTAAAGCTTCCTCATATTCTTCGAGCGCTTTACGATATTCATTGACATCTGAATGGACATTCGCCAAATTATTCAATGTTAGCGCTATATTCTCTAAATAGAGTGTTGGATTCTCTTTCTCCATGATGCGATACCTTTCTAAACATTGCTGATAGTACTCTTCCGATTTGGAGTATTCCCGTATTGAATACAAATATTCAGCATATATAAAAACAAGATCAATATTCAATACATCTACATGGATCGCTTTCTCATAAAAGAGTTTGGCTTCTTCATACTTATTTTGTAACGCAGCCGTTTGAGCCAACAACAGCCACTCTTTTATCAAATCGTTAATCCCATTTTCGTAGTGTTCCTCTTTTATAGACGCTGATTCTGTAAGAATCTGAATGAACTCTTTCTCTTTCTCCCCTTCCTGTTTCAGTTGCAACAATTCTTGGTATTTTCTATCTAATTCATCTTCTTTCAAATAATACTTAACACTATCTAATTCGCCTTTAGCAAAGCAGTTGTAAGCATTGATATAATTTTCCTCTTTATCATCCAAATTTTGGGTAACCAACGATTTGGCATACTCTTCAATCAGTTTATAAGCAGTAGTAATATCTTGGTTAACTATCTGTAAACTATCGAGAATCTCTTTAAAGCGAAAATTCATATAGTCGCTGTTTTTTTTGTAGATCTCCAACTCGTCTTGCAGGCGTTTAATGGTTTTGTCGGCGCGCGCTTCATATTTCTCCATGTTAATTCCCACCATCTCTGCTTTGCGCAGGTCTAAATCTTCCTGTTTGGCAACATAAATGCTTAAAGAAGATTTTCTGCCCAGCGTTTGGTTTAAATCCCAATGATTTACCACCACATACTCTTTGAAAGCACCGAAGGGTGAAACAGAGAGTTGCACCTGCCTTCCCGCTTCCACTCCCGTAAAGCGAAGCATAAATTTGCCTTCGTTATCGGTGGTGTTGGGTTGAGCATACGGAGAAGCAACCTGTACATTCGGTACATGCACCGTTAGTCCGGTATTTACTTTGCTATTTTGCACTGTAACAACGCCGGATAAAGAGATTTGTGCTCCTGAAGAAACAACATAAAAACTAATGATTACTAAAGATACTATTCGTTTCATATCTATTATTTTTCAAGTTCATTTTTCAATATTTCCCTGATTTTTTCCACGTCGGCTTTTCGTTCTTCGGGGATAGCGCCGGCTTTCTCCAATGCTTCCAAATCATCTAAAAGAGATTGAGCGTATGATTCATCTTCTTCTAAAATTGTTTGCGACAGTTCTACGTAGATGGCTTCTGCTTCCGAATAGCGGTTTTGAAAAAGCAAAGCATGTGCTAAGTTTATTTTAGGGAGAAGTGCGGTGCTATCAAACGCTATAGCTTCTTGTGCCAATTGCTCAGACTTCATATATTCTTGGCTGTATAGATAATAACCGGCGAGGTTGTTCAGAGCTCCTGCTACATGAGGTAAATAGTCTTGATTCTCCTCCGCAAGCTTTCTAAAGATATCTAATGCTTCATGGGTTTCCACTAATGCTTTTTGATATTCGTTGAAATTTCGATGTACTTCCGCCAAATTCTGTAATGATATGGCTACATTGAATAAAAAAGGGTTCGGGTTCTCTTCCGCAAATTTTCTATAAATATCCAATACTTCTTCATAACAATCTATCATAATATTCGAATGACCATTGGCAAAGTAATGAGAATAGGCTATATTTTGAAGTATGATTGCAATGGTTTGTAGATAGGCTTTTGGATTTTCTTCGGCAATTTTTCTGTAAATCACTAAAGCCTCATCATATCCTTCCAGCGCTTTCAGATGTTCGTTTGTAGTTGCATAATAAAACGCCAGGTTTTGCAAACACATGGCTACATCGGCTAAATAGGCTTTTGGATTTTCTTCGGCAACTCTTCTGTAAATCGCTAATGCTTCTTCGTAACTGCCCTGCGCTTTTGAAAGTTCATTCATAGTTATATGTAAAAGCGCAATGTTATTCAAAGTTTGTGCTACATCGGGCAAATAGAGTTTAGGGTTCTCTTCTGAAAGTTTTCGGCGTATTTCCAATGCGTTTTCATATTTTTCCAACGCTTTCGGATATTCCTGAATATAGTAGTGCGTAATTGCTAAGTTATTCAAAGTCTTTGCAATATCGGCTAAGTTGTTCTTTGAATTTTCTTCGGAAAGAGTTCTTAAAATTTCCAATGCTTCTTCGCTTACTTCCAATCCTTTCGAATATTCTTTGGTTCTTTGATAAACGACGCCCAAATCCATCAAAGTACGTGCAAGAGCACCCAAATAAACTTTTGGATTTTCCGCGGCAAGTTTTCGGCGTATTTCCAATGCTTGATTGTTTTCTTCCAATGCTCTCGAATATTCATGGACAGCTATATGTATTTTAGCCAAACCGTTCAAAACATTTGCAATATCTGCTAAATATGTATTTGGGTTTTCTTGCTCTAAGTCACGGTATATTTCCAAACATTTCAGATAATAGTTCTCCGATTTGGAATACTCCCTTATTGAAAATAAGTAATTGGCAAATTCATAGATAATAGCCGCATTTGATAAATCGGCGCTTATCGATTTCTCATAGTAGAGTTCGGCTTCTTCATAGTTGTTTTGCAGTGCGGCTGTTTGTGCCAACAGCAACCACTCCTTTATCAAATCGTTAATCCCTTTTTCGTAGCGTTCCTCTTTTAAAGCCACCGATTCTGTCAGCACTTGGGCTAACGCTTTCTCTTTTTCACTCTCCTCTTTCAGTTGCAACAGGTTTTGGTATTTTTTATCCAATTCATCCTCTTTCAGATAATATTTTACGCTGTCTAATTCGCCTTTGATAAAACAGTGATAAGCATTGATATAATTCTCCTCTTTATCATCCAAATTTTGGGTAACCAACAATTTGGCATACTCCTCAATTAGTCTATAAGCGGTAGTAATATCTTGACTAACAATCTGTAAACTATCTCTAATCTCTTTATAGCGAACATTCATATAGTCGCTGTTTTTTTTGTAGATCTCCAATTCGGCTTGCAGACGTTTAATGGTTTTGTCGGCGCGTGCTTCGTATTTTTCCATGTTAATTCCCACCATCTCTGCTTTGCGGCGGTCTAAATCTTCCTGTTTGGCAACATAAATGCTGATAAAAGATTTTCTACCCAACGTTTGGTTTAAATCCCAGTTATTCACCACCACATAGTCTTTGAAAGCGCCATAAGGTGTAACGGAAAGTTGCACCTGCCTTCCCGATTCCACGCCCGCAAAGCGAAGCATAAATTTGCCTTCGTTATCGGTGGCGTTAGGCTGTGCATACTGAGAAGCAACTTGAACATTGGGTACATGCACTGTTTGTCCGGTGTTTACTTTGCTGTTTTGCACTGTAACAACACCGGATAGAGGGATTTGCGCAACTAAAGAATGGGCTGCCATTCCAAAAATAGCAATAAAAAAGAGTGTTTTTTTTATCATTTTTAAGAAGTTAAGAAGTTAAGAAGTTAAGAAGTTAAGGAGTTATGGAGTTAGGGGGAGAATGATACGGCACAGATCTCCCGTCATCGGCATGGCTATATTGCGATAGGAAATATGTCCCTCTTTCAAAATTTCAATTTCTTGTGTTCGTTGTTGTTTCTCTAATGGGATAGCGATATTAAAGTATCCTCTCTCATCGGTTTTGTCTTTAATTCCTGCAACAATAACAGTGGCATCGGCTATGCATTTGCCGTTTTCATCTATTACAACACCTTCAAATCTTTCCAATCCCCGCAAAAGCACTTGTATTTCACTTTTTTTGTTTTTATAGATTTGAATCACGCTGTCGGTTAAATAATAAAGTTCATTTTCTGTATCTGTTATATAAATAGGAACTACTTTACCGTTGTATTTAGGAAGAATACCTTTAAAAATAGCTTCGCCTTGCCGGTTGATTTCGGCAATTTCGGTTTTTTCACCTATCGTTAACACAAGTGTTCCATTTCCTTCCAACGGATTGTGTTGCTTACTCTCCCATCCATACACTTGGATAGTGGCTGTAAATGGCTGATTGATTAACATGTATGCAATACACAAACCGGCAATTAGCAAAGCACCTGCCAATGAAAAGATAATAATTTGATTCCATCTGTTTTGGCTTCTCATTTTTTCAACAACATTTTTCAGTTGAGAAACCGTCATATTGGTTTCGGTGGTAATCTGTATAATTTGGTTTGCCTTCGTTTCGATAGACTCCAAACTTTGATTGATCCCATCTTTGATTTTTAGTTCAACTAATTTTTTGTCATTCAATATTTTAACAAGTTTACGGATCTCATCCATCTGTTCTTCGGAGAACCCCGATTTTGTAAATTTCAAGTCAGAAAGATCCTCTTTAATAGATTGTTGGGTGTCGGCAATCTGTTTAATGTCGTTTCGAATCTCTTCCATCAACATACGTTGAAAGGCTATCCACGCGTCTTGATTGGCAGGATTCTTTAGCCCTTCGCCAAAACAAAGTTGGATTTGAGGAGGTAAATTTTGCGCCAAAAAGGATTTAAACGGCTCCGTTACTCCGAATCCCGCAAACTGAGTTTCAATAAAGTTGCAGATAACCTCCTCCTTATTTTTTTCATAAAGAAAATGTTTTATCTCAGGTTCTTCCAAATTTATCTGTTTCTCATTCAAAAGCATATTGGGTAAATGCTTTTGAAGTTTTTTGATTAACTGTTGGGCAGTTGTTTTCTCTTGATCAGTATTATTGGTTTCTGCAAACAATACATTTACATTGGTTAATGCTTCGTTAATAGACTCTACAAATAGTTTTTTGATGCTGTGATTAAGTTTATCGGGATGTTCCGTAATAAACCATTTTCTAATTTTAGAAGGGGTAAAGCCTCCCAGAAAGTTTGCGGCAAGTCCTGCCCCAATGTTGGTTAGTGTAGGATTTATTAATCCACCGGAGACAACTGCTAATGAAGCAGTTGCAATAAACCCGAGGAGAGACGGGATATCTTTTTGTATGTTTTTCATGAGAGAAATATTTTACTATTACAACGAGCGGCAAAAGTAAAAAAAAATGCAAGTAAGGTGTCGGAAATTACACAAAGGCTTGCTGTCGGTCAAATTTTTCGACAGCAAGCCTTTTTTTGTTGTATTTTTTTGTAATGAAATGTGAGACAACTCACACTCTATTAAAATTTCAACTATTTTTTAGTTATTTTCTTCCGTTTCGGGAGCTTCCTCCGGTTCGGGTTCGATTACCTCTTCCGCTACGGGGGCTTCTTCCTGTTCGGGCTCGATTACCTCTTCCGGTACGGGGAGTTCTTCCGGTTCGGGCGGATGAACGGTAACATTTTCATGTTCAGCTACAACAGTCTCTTTTTGGAGTTTTTCCGGTTGTTCCGTTTTGGTTTTACCGCGACCGCGCCTTGTTTTTGCGCTCTTTTTCTTTTCATCTCCTGCCGTATAGGTTTCGTTGTAATCTACTAATTCAATAATACACATTTCTGCATTATCACCTTTGCGAAATCCTGTTTTCAAGATGCGGGTATATCCGCCCGGTCTATCGCCGACTTTTTGAGAGATTTCGCGAAATAATTCACTTACAGCGAATTTATTTTGGAGGTAAGAAAACACTACACGTCTTGATTGGGTAGTATCTTCTTTTCCACGGGTAATTAGCGGTTCAACATATTTACGTAATTCCTTAGCCTTAGCTAACGTAGTAGAGATTCTTTTGTGCAGTAATAATGAAGCTGCCATATTCGACAGCATTGCCTCGCGGTGCGAAGCGGTTCTTCCTAAATGATTGTTTTTTTTAGCGTGTCTCATAACTCTTAATCTTTATCTAATTTATATTTTGCTACATTCATTCCAAATTCCAACCCTCTTGATTTAACCAAATCTTCTAATTCTGCCAATGATTTTTTACCGAAGTTGCGGAATTTGAGCAGATCGCTTTTGTGGATCGAAACTAAATCGCCAATAGTTTCTAACTCGGCTGATTTCAAGCAGTTTAGTGCACGAACAGAGAGTTCCATATCCGCTAATCTGGTTTTTAACATCTGGCGTGTTATAGCGATAGTATCATCAAGTTCTTCTGTCAATACATTCGCTTTAACCGGTTCATCTATTTGAATTTTCTCATCAGAAAAGAGAATAAAATGTTGGATTAAAATTTTAGCGGTCTCTTTGAGCGCATTCTTTGGGTGTATAGATCCGTCGGTAACGATTTCCAAAATCAATTTTTCAAAGTCGGTTCTTTGCTCAACGCGGAAATTGTCCACCGTATATTTTACATTTCTGATAGGAGTGTGAATAGAATCCACTGCTATTACGTTAATTCCTTCGTGGAGCGATTTATTTTCTTCAGCGGGCACATAACCTCGACCTTTATCAATAGTAATCTCCATTACCAATTTCACATTCTTTTCCATGTGGCATATTAAATGTTCAGGATTAAGAACTTGGAAGTAGTTAAGGAAATTGTTCATATCATTTGCGGAAAACTTATCTTGACCACTAATCACGATAGTAGCTTTTTCCTCGTGTACATCAGGTAATTTTGCTTTAAAGCGCACTTGTTTCAGGTTTAAAACAATATCGGTAACGTCTTCATTAATTCCCGGGATGGTAGAGAACTCTTGAGATACGCCATCTATTTTGATAGAGGTAATAGCATAACCTTCTAATGAGTTTAGAAGTACGCGGCGCAACGCATTACCTATGGTTACGCCATATCCTTGCTGCAACGGGCGAAATTCGAAGATACCATGAAATTCACTCGCTTCAAGCATGATTACTTTGTCGGGCTGTTGAAATGATAATATTGCCATATATTTTTGAGATTTAAGATTTAAAGATTTAAGATTTAAGATTTAAGGATTTAAAGATTTAAGATTTAAAGATTTAAGATTTAAGATTTAAGGATTTAAAGAGGTTTGATATTAAATTTTTAAATTATTAAATAATTAAATAATTTTATTTCGAGTAGAGTTCCACGATTGCTTGTTCGTTAATATTTTCAGGTATTTCGCTGCGGTCGGGATAGTTCATAAATTTCCCTGACATCAGAGCGCCGTCCCATTCCAACCACGAGAAGCTGTTTCCTTTTCCGTGAAGCGAGTCGGTAATTACTTCCAACGATTTAGAGCGTTCACGCACGGCAATAATGTCGCCCGGAACCAACAAAGTGGAAGGGATATTGTTAACTTTTCCGTTTACAGAAATATGCCGGTGTGTAACTAACTGGCGTGCAGCGGCGCGGGTGGGCGCTATGCCCAAACGAAATACCACGTTGTCTAAACGCGACTCAATGAATTTCATTAAGTTGTCGCCTGCTACCCCTTTTTTACTTACGGCTTTCAGGAACAGTTTTTTAAACTGGCGTTCCAACATACCGTAGGTATATTTTGCTTTTTGTTTCTCTTGCAACTGTTCTGCATACTGCGACATTTTGCCGCGGCTCTTGTTTTTGCCGTGCTGCCCCGGAGGATAGTTCTTCTTCGTTAAAGCCTTATCCGGTCCAAAGATCGGCTCTCTGAATTTTCTTGCAATTTTGGTTTGAGGTCCTGTGTATCTTGCCATAATGTTTGATTTACGATTTTTGATTTACGATTTTAGATTTAAAGTTTAATATTTAATGTTTAATGTTTAAGGAGTTCAGAAGTTAAGAAGTTAAGAAGTTAAGAAGTTAAGAAGTTAACGGTTAGTGGTTAATGTTATTATTGTTTTATTATTTTCTTAGTGATTTCGCCTGCTTCGGTGGAGATTTTTACGAAATAGATGCCTGCTTGCAAATGCGAAATGTTGATAGAGGTTCGAGGTGCGAGGTGTGAGGTAAGAGGTGATGAGTGGAGTTTTCTGCCGTAAATATCAAACACCTCCACATTCTCAATTCTCCATTCTCCATTCTCAATTCTCAATTCTCCCGTCGTGGGGTTGGGGATGAGTGTGATAGAGGTGAGAGGTGAGGAATGAGAAATGAGAGGTGAGGAATGAGAGGTGGTTTCATCCTTTTCTCCTTTCTCCCTTCTCCCTTCTCCTTTCTCCCTTCTCCCTTCTCCCTCAACACAAATCCCGTACAGTTCGCACAAAATGTTGTTGGCGAACACTACGCCACGTCCGGTGTGGGTTGCTACAAAATTTACCAAATATGCAAGCTCGCTTTCGGACAATTCGTAAATGTTAGTTCCTTCATTTTCTAATTGTTGTAGCCAATAAATGTAGGTTTGTAAACCCGTTAACTCGTGTTCCTGTTCTTCGGTAAGTTCAAACTGTTTGTAAATATTTGTCCATGTTGCTAACGCTTCGCCGAAGTTGTTTTCTGCTAAATGGGTTTCTATAATAGAA
>Ga0123353_10001763_pt1 | contig 26538 bp, 21 predicted proteins | sample TergutLab28metaG_3_FD_92763 | JGI IMG/M metagenome (GOLD analysis project Ga0123353, IMG submission 92763) | Labiotermes labralis P3 segment gut microbial communities from Petit-Saut dam, French Guiana - Lab288 P3 | ecosystem: Host-associated > Arthropoda: Insects > Digestive system > Gut ...
CTTCAGCTGCTTGGTAAATTAAGGGGACATCTTCCCCGAACCATACAATAAAAGGGCGGAGCAATTGACCGTTGGGAGCTAAATCACCAAACTCAAAAGTCTTGTATCCAATATCTTTTATATACTTTTTTTGATCCGCGCTGCAAACTTTGGTAAGTTCTCCGTGCAAATGGATAATTTGCGTTGAGCCGGCGCGTTCGTGCAGATTATCCACATTTTGAGTAACTATAGTTACATCATAAAACTCCTCTAATTTGGCGATAATTTTGTGAGCATCGTTCGGTTCAACATTTGCCAACTGCTTCCTTCGTTGGTTATAGAAGTCTATCATTAACTCAGGATTTTGATACCAGCCTTCAATGCTTGCTACTTCCATAACGCTGTAGTTCTCCCACAACCCGTCGCTGTCTCTAAACGTACTGATACCACTCTCAGCGCTTACGCCTGCCCCCGAAAGAACTACTAACTTTCTTTTCATAACGCCGCAAAAATAATATTTTTCTTTGGTTTTAATTCCAAATTTTGATGTTTCTTTGCCGCATTAAATTTTTGTATTTATGAAACCATTAATTGAATGTGTTCCTAATTTTAGTGAAGGACATAATTTAGAGACTATTAAACAGATAACTGATGTCATTGAGAAAGCGGAAGGGGTAAAACTTTTAGATGTTGACCCCGGTTATTCCACCAACAGAACCGTAGTTACTTTTGTAGGCACTCCCAACGAAGTGGTAGAAACTGCCTTTCAAGTGATAAAGAAAGCGCAGGAGTTGATTGATATGCGCCAGCATCACGGCGACCATCCGCGTTTTGGTGCAACCGACGTATGCCCGTTGGTTCCGGTAGCAAACATCACTATGGAAGAAACCGCAGCGTATGCCCGCAACTTAGCGAAAAGAGTGGGAGAAGAATTGGGTATCCCTATCTATTGCTACGAAAATGCAGCATTTGAAGAGAAACGCAGAAACTTGGCAAACTGCCGCAGAGGTGAGTACGAAGGACTGAAAGAGAAGTTAGAAGATCCCGAATGGAAACCCGATTTCGGTCCCGCTCATTTTACCGAATCGGTAGCAAAAAGCGGCGCAACTGCCATCAGCGCAAGAGATTTTTTGATTGCCGTGAATTTTAATCTGAATACAACTTCCACGCGCCGCGCCAATGCCATTGCTTTTGATGTGCGCGAAATGGGACGCCCCAAAAGAGAAGGAAGCTCCATTACCGGAAAAATTTTGAAAGATGAACACGGAAACAACATCATGATTCCGGGTACACTGAAAGGAACTAAAGCGATTGGCTGGTTTATAAAAGAATACGGTATTGCGCAAGTTTCGATGAATATTACGAACACCTCTGCTACACCGCTGCACATGGCTTTTGAAGAAGTGCGGGAAAAAGCCCAACAAAGAGGTATCCGTGTTACAGGTGCTGAAATTGTGGGACTCGTTCCCAAAAAAGCGCTGATGGATGCAGGTTACTTTTTTTTGAAAAAACAACAACGCTCTTTGGGCATTGATGAAAAAGAGATCATGAAAATCGCCGTAAAATCTATGGGGTTAGATGACCTGAAACCGTTTGATCCGGCGGAAAAAGTGATTGAATATCTGTTGGAAAAAGACCAATCTGCAAATAAATTGGTGGATATGACCTGCACGGGTTTTGCCAACGAGACTGCCTCTGAAAGTCCGGCGCCCGGAGGTGGCTCTATTGCCGCTTACATGGGTGCGCTGAGCGCTGCGCTGGGTAGTATGGTGGCAAACCTCTCTTCTCACAAACCCGGTTGGGACGACCGCTGGGAAGAGTTTTCCGATTACGCCGTGCAAGGACAAAAACTGAAAGATGAACTGCTTTGGTTAGTGGACGAAGATACTAACTCTTTCAATCTGATTATGAGTGCTATGGGATTGCCCAACGGATCCAACGAGGAGAAAGCAGCCCGCAAAAAAGCGATGGAAGAAGCCACCAAGTACGCCATTGAAATCCCGTTCAGAACCGTGCAACGTGCCTACGATATTTTCGACCTTTGCGAAGCAATGATTGAGAAAGGAAACCCCAACTCTGTTACCGATGCCGGCGTGGGTGTGCTTTGCGCCAAAGCCGCAGTGATAGGAGCATACCTGAATGTGCGCATCAATGCCGCCGGCCTCGAAGACAAAACATTTGCAGAAGAGATTGTGATAAAAGCAAAAGATTATGTTGAAAAAGCGATAACAAGAGAAATGGCGCTATTGCAGCGGGTGGAAGAGGTAATTGGGTGAAAAAATGTTCGTAAATTACAACAGCACAATTCTCACTACAAGTTTTGATTATAAAATATACTTTTGCGCCCAAAATAGAAATCATGAAAGTACTAATGTTCGGATGGGAGTTTCCTCCCCACATTGCAGGTGGTTTGGGAACTGCTTGCTATGGGCTTACAAAAGGGTTGGCGAAAAACAACGTGGATGTACTTTTTGTTATGCCTAAAGCCTCGAAAGAGGAAGATGAAACCTACGTGAAAATTATCAACGCATGCGATGTGGAAGTGAACACGCGCTTTGTGCATCTGCAAACTTTTTCCGACCATGTTGAGTTTTTAGAAGTAGAATCTAAGTTGGTGCCTTATATCGGCATGGATGAGTATTATCGCATTGTTGACCAAATGAATAGCGGAATTTTTGAAGAAGAAGAGATCGGCGAAAAACGAAAATATGTGTTTTCCGGAAAATATACCGAAAATCTGATGAATGAAGTGGAACACTATGCGATGGTGGCTGCCGAAATTGCACGAAACTACGAGTTTGACATCATCCACGCGCACGACTGGCTTACCTATAAAGCGGGTATCGCCGCTAAAAAAGTGAGCGGAAAGCCATTGGTAATACACGTTCACGCTACCGAATACGACCGCTCAAGCGAAAAAAATAGAAACGACATCGTTTACGGCTTGGAAAAATACGGAATGTCCGAAGCGGACGCTATTTGTGCTGTGAGCGACCTGACCCGAAATATTATCATTCAAAAATATGAAATTCCGGCAGAAAAGGTATTTACGCTGCATAATGCCGTAGAACCTACCGGAAAAGAAGTCATTAGAGAAAAATATGTGGACGAAAAGATTGTAACTTTCTTAGGACGGGTTACTTTCCAAAAAGGTCCTGAATATTTTGTTGAAGCAGCTAAAAAAGTATTGGAGAAAGTTCCAAACGTGCGCTTTGTACTTGCCGGAGACGGCGATATGATGGCGCAAACCATCAGCCGCGTTGCGGAGTTGGGCATTGCCGACCGTTTCCATTTTACCGGATTTTTAAGAGGCTCTGACATTGACTTGATGTTCGGTATGAGCGACGTATATGTAATGCCATCTATATCAGAGCCGTTCGGTATCTCGCCGTTAGAAGCGATGCGGGCAAACGTGCCGACCATTATCTCTAAACAATCGGGCGTTGCCGAAGTACTTACCCACGCCATCAAAGTGGATTTTTGGGATATTGACGGCATGGCGGATGCAATTTACGGAATCATAAACTACCCTGCACTTTCTAATTTCTTTGCAGTAAAAGGAAAAGAGGATGTGGACAACCTTAAATGGGAACACGTCGCCAAACGGTTAAAAGAGATATACCAACACACTATTGCACCCGTTTGCTAACAATACACTTTTTTTACTATATTTGCGCACTTTTTGAAAAAACAGATTATTTTTGACTATGAGCGATTTAGAAAACAAAGACCTCCATCAATCTGCAGAATATACCGCTGAAAATATACAAGTTCTTGAAGGGCTCGAAGCTGTGCGCAAACGCCCCGCTATGTATATCGGCGATGTGAGCGAAAGAGGTTTACACCATTTAGTGTATGAAGTAGTGGACAACTCTATTGACGAAGCGTTAGCCGGACACTGTAACCATATCGTGGTTACTATTCATAAAGATAACTCTATCTCTGTATTAGACAACGGGCGCGGAATCCCAACCGACCTCCACGAAAAAGAACAACGATCCGCGTTGGAAGTAGTGCTTACAGTACTGCACGCCGGCGGAAAATTCGACAAAGACTCCTACAAGGTATCCGGTGGATTGCACGGCGTGGGCGTTTCGTGCGTAAACGGGCTTTCGGAACATCTGCGCGCCGAAGTGTTTCGAAACGGAATACACTATATGCAAGAGTTCGAATACGGTAAGCCCATGTATCCCGTGAAAGAGATCGGTACAACCAACCAACGCGGAACTCTAATCTGGTTTAAACCCGACAACTCTATTTTTATTACTACCGAATACAAATTCGGCACATTATCCACACGTTTAAAAGAACTTGCATTCTTGAATAAAGGGATTACGCTCGAAATTGTAGATGAACGTGAAGAAAAAGAAAATGGATCTTTTCTAAAAGACCGCTACTATTCGGAAGAAGGACTGAAAGATTTTATTAACTATTTGGACGGCGGTCGTGAGAAGATTATGGAATACCCTATCTACATGGAAGGGGAAAAAGATAATGTGCCGGTGGAAATTGTGATGCAATATAATACCTCGTTTACCGAAAATATTCACTCTTACGTAAACAATATCAACACTATAGAAGGTGGAACACACCTCGCCGGATTCCGTCGCGCCTTAACCAGAACACTGAAGAAATATGCCGACGAAAGTAAGATGCTCGAAAAATTGGAGAAACAAAAGATAGAGATCTCCGGGGACGACTTCCGCGAAGGGTTAACTGCAATTATCTCCGTAAAAGTAGCAGAGCCTCAGTTTGAAGGTCAAACCAAAACCAAGTTGGGCAATAATGAAGTGATGGGCATTGTGGATCAAATGGTGGGAGAAATGCTGCGCAACTACTTGGAAGAGAATCCAAAAGATGCAAAAGAGATTGTGAATAAGGTAATTTTGGCGGCTACGGCGCGCCACGCTGCTCGAAAAGCCCGCGAGTTAGTTCAACGCAAAAACGTGTTCGGAGGCGGCGGACTGCCGGGTAAACTTTGGGACTGCTCCTCCAAGAAATCGGAAGAGTGCGAGTTGTACTTAGTTGAGGGTGACTCTGCAGGCGGTACCGCAAAACAGGGGCGTGACAGCAAGTTTCAGGCTATTCTTCCGTTGCGCGGAAAAATCCTGAATGTAGAAAAAGCAATGCTTCACAGGGTTTTTGAAAGCGAAGAGATTAAGAATATCTTTACCGCGCTGGGCGTTAGCATCGGCACGGAAGAAGATAGTAAAGCCCTGAATTTGGAAAAATTACGCTACGGAAAAGTAATCATTATGACCGATGCCGACGTGGACGGAAGCCACATCGCTACCCTGATCCTTACTTTCTTCTTCCGCCATTTGAAAGAATTGATTGAGTATGGTCACGTGTATATTGCAACTCCCCCACTCTACTTGATTAAGAAAGGAAAACAGGAACGTTATGTGTGGTCGGACAAAGAGCGGGAAGCAGTTACCGCCGAATTTACAAACGACGGCGCCAATACCGGCGGCTTGCACGTGCAACGATACAAAGGTTTGGGAGAGATGAATGAAACGCAACTTTGGGAAACTACTATGAACCCGGAAACCCGCACTTTACGACAAGTAACGATCGAAAACTTAACGGAAGCAGACCGCGTATTTGCTATGCTTATGGGCGATGAAGTACCCCCGCGCCGTGAGTTTATTGAACAAAATGCTCATTACGCCAAAATTGATATATAAGGATTTAAAATTTAAAAATTTAAAAATTTAAAATTTAATTATACTTTATGGAAGAGATTATTACATTAAGAAACGTTGATATCTATCAAAAAAAATTGATGATTTTGCATGATGTAACGCTTACCATTAACAAAGGTGAGTTTGTGTATTTGATTGGTAAAACAGGTACCGGAAAATCTTCCATCCTCAAACTCTTAATTGCAGATGAAAAAGCCCACGGAGAACATGCCGAAATTGTAGGCTTTGACTTGAAAAAAATCAAAACTAAACAGATCCCGTTTTTACGCCGAAAATTGGGAGTAATCTTTCAAGACTATCAACTGTTAGCAGAAAAAACCATTTTTGATAACTTGGAAAGTACACTTAAAGTGATTGGCTGTAACGATAAAGATGAACGTTATGAAAGAGTTATGAAAGCTTTGGATTTGGTAGGGCTGGGCACTAAACATTTTAAGTATCCCCATCAACTTTCCGGTGGAGAACAGCAAAGGGTATGTATTGCCCGCGCCTTGCTGAACGATCCCGAACTCTTAATTGCCGACGAACCCACCGGAAACTTAGACCCTATTACTTCCGAAGAGATTTTTCAAATATTTCACCATATTAACAAAAAAGGAACTACTGTCTTAATTGCTACCCACGATTTCTTGATGATTGACAAATTTCCCTCTCGCTCTCTACTCATTGAAGACGGTAAAATAATAGATTCAGGATTATAATTATGATTTCAGTACTTATTCCCATTTACAATTTCAATGTAGCTAAATTAGTGAAAGATTTGCATGCGCAACTCTCTTATGCCAATGTAGAATTTGAAATTATTTTAGGCGACGACGCCTCTATCGAACCGCATCCAAACGATAAACTGACTACCTTACAAGGAGTAACTTACTTCCCCTTACCTGAAAATATCGGTAGGGCTAAAATGAGAAACCTGTTGGCAGAAAAAGCAAACTATCCCTTCTTATTGTTTATGGATTGCGATGCAGCAGTGCTGTACTCAACTTACATCAATAATTATCTTGTAGAAATATCTAGAAATAATAAACCGGTTTGCATTATTGGTGGTGTTGCATACCGCTCTCAAAAACCCAACCCAAAATATAATCTACGTTGGCAATATGGCAAAAAAAGAGAAACTTCCGACGCTACCATTAGAAACCTTAAACCCTACAAGTCATTTACCTCTTTTAATGCTGTATTCTCAAAAGAGATTTTTGATATGGTAAAATTTGATGAACAAATTTCTACGTATGGAAATGAAGATACTTTTTTTGGAAACCAGTTGAGAAGCGCTAATATCCCTGTGATTCATATAAATAATGCACTTATTCATGACGGATTGGATACCAACGAAGAATATTTAAAAAAAGTAGAAACCTCCATTGATAATCTAATCATATTATTAAATGCAAATAAAATAGATTCCAATTTTATTAATGAAAATAGATTGCTGGCTACCTATTTCAAATGCAGAACATTCAAATTAATTCCATTACTCAGATTGCTTTATAAGATATTTCTTCCAAATATTAAGCAAAATATCTTAAAAAAGTCCTCAATCTTTTGGCTTGACCTGTATAAATTAGGCTATTTAGTGCAAAATTTGTAAATGAAACGCATCATTATTTCTGTGACGAACGACATCAGCACCGACAGGCGGGTATTGAAGGTTGCGCACAGTTGCCACAATAACGGGTATGAAGTGCTGCTCATCGGAAGAAAACTGAAAAAGTGTCAGCCGCTTCTTTTGCCTTTCAAATACAAACGGCTCAGGTTTCTTTTTAACCGCTCGGCGTTGTTTTATGCGGCATACAATATCCGGATGTTTTTTCTATTGCTTTTCTCGAGAGCAGATATTTTTCTGTCGAACGATACCGACACTCTGCTTGCCAACTACTTAGCAAGCAAGATCCGGCGTAAAAAGTTGGTTTTCGATGCACACGAACTGTTTCCCGAAGTGCCGGAGTTGGCGCACCGCCCCAAAGTGAAGCAGATTTGGGAAAAGATGGAAGACTGGATTTTTCCTCACCTTAAATATTGCTATACCGTTTGCCAATCCATTGCAGATTATTACCAAAAAAAATACAAGATCAATATGCATGTGGTGCGGAATGTTCCCCATTATTCGCTGTCTTCCAGTGAAAAATTGCTGGATTATTCGGGCAGAAAAATTATTCTCTATCAGGGGGCTTTGAATGTGGGACGCGGATTGGAATGGATTATTGATGCTATGCCTTTGGTTAACAATGCCGTTTTTGTGATTATTGGAGACGGTACTATTGCCAACGAATTGAAAGAACAAGTGAACAACCTGAATCTTAATGATAAAGTGTTCTTCTTGGGTCGTATTGCCGGTTCTGAGTTGCACAAATATACCCCCTCCGCAGATTTGGGCGTTTGCTTGTTGGAAAACAGAGGGTTAAACTATTACTATGCCTTGCCAAACCGGGTTTTCGATTACTTGCATGCCGGCGTACCTATTTTGGCAACCGATTTTCCGGAAATTGCAAATATGGTTAACACAAATCATACCGGAATTTTAATAAACCGATACGACCCTGATTACTTGGCAGAAGTAATCAACGATTTTTTTACAAAAGAATTTGACATAAGTCATTTCGAAGAAATATCGAAACAATTTTGCTGGGAAGAGGAGGAGAAAATAATTATTGATAAGATAATGAGATGATGAGATTATAAGATGATGAGATTATGAAAATCAAGCATTTACTACATACCGAAATCAATCTGCAACAATGGGATACTTGCTTACAAAACGCTACGAACTCGTTAGTGTATGCCGAGAGTTGGTACTTAGATATAGTTTCTCCGAATTGGGAAGCGCTTGTTTCTGAAGATTACGAATATGTTATGCCCCTGCCCGTAAAGCGAAAGTTCGGAATCCCTTTCGTAGTACAACCACCATTAACCCAACAACTTGGAATTTTTTCATCCCATCGAATTGATGAAAATATGGTGGAACTTTTTATTCAAAAAACACCCTACAAAAGTTATCATCTTAACTTTAATGAACAGAACCCTTGTAACAAAGGAGTTAAAAAATCTAATTCTATTTTAAATCTTAGTAGAGATTATGAGACTATCTTTTTTGCCTATTCTCAAAATACAAAGCGGAATATAAAGAAAACGCAGCAAAATAATATTGAAATAAAAACTAATGTACCGATAAATGATTTCTTAGAATTTTATTATTCTATTGAAAAAAACTATCGTGAATTGCCAAAAACAAAGGTTATTCTTTTACTCCAAGCATCTTTAATAAATGATAAGGCAACGATATATGGTGCTTACAATGAGGACAATGAGTTAGTTTCAGCGCTTTGTTTGTTGTATTCAAATCAAAGATTGATCTATTTATTGCCGGTGTCTAATAAAGAGGGAAAGGAGAGTTTGGCTATGTTTAAATTAGTGGATGAAATTATCCGAAAATATGCGAATAGTAATCTCATATTAGACTTTGAAGGCTCTAATGTTAAAAATATTGCTCGTTTTTATGAAAGTTTTGGGGCAGAACACAATTATTATTATGAAATAAAATGTTGGAGCATTAATGATTTCATAAAACATCTTTACTTCTGGAAATAAACCCTATTATAATGTAGTGTATCCTGCGAGCAGATCCCTTTTACGAGTTATTATTTTACTAAAATTTTGTGGGTTTCAATGTCATTTCTACTGCAAATTTTTACAAACACAATCATTTCAGATAGATTTGTCGGTATCAAAATATGGTCGGTACTGTAAACCGCATAATTACCCAAAACGGTTCCGTTAATGCTAAACAGTTGAATTTTTTCAACATACTTTTTTTCCGGATTCATAATACTGATCATCTTTCCGGAAGCATACACTATCATCTGCTCTTTATTAGAATCGTTAATGTTGTTAGGTTTTGTTGTAAAACTATTTTCGCTCGCCCAATCGCTGGTACGGTCATCGCTACAATGGGCTCTTACCGTCCATAAATAGGCAGTATTGGGAGTTAGTTCTTCCAAAAGATATTTTTTTACATCGAGGGCATCCACATTAGTCCAAGTAGCAACGGATGCTTCACTATAACGAAGATCCCAATTCAAGTTTTCTTCATTACCTTCTTCCCATGATAAAATTGCGCTTAGGGGCGTTATCTCAATAACACTCAAGTTAACAGGAGATTCGCAGGGTGGTGGCGGAGGATTATCGGGTGTTGTAAATGATACGATCTCCGACCATGTGCTTACCTGACCTTCAGAGCAGATACTGCACACACGAACCTGATAATCGGTAATTGAGGTTAAATTTTCCAAAGTGAAAGTATGAGCGTCGGTTACTGTTTCTGAAATCCATTCTTCATTGACAATGCGATAGGATAGTTCATAATCCATGGCATCACCTTCCCAGGATACTACAGCCGAGTGGTAAGTAACAGGATCTACCACGATATTTGTAGGTGGGAGACAGATCAGAGTTCCGTTATCGCCCAATGTTCCTTCAATGTTAATTCGTTGCATATAGAGTTTCTTTTTTCCGTTAGGATCGCCCGATACTACCCGTTCATCACCCCAAATCGTTAACCAATAATTGTTAAACTGCAGCGGAGTGGAACCCAAATTGTCTTTGGGGCTTGAAATCGTGGAGAACGTTATCATCTCATCATTCCAAACATATTCGCCATTTTCTTTGTTGATAAGCGTAATCTTGTGAGTATCAGTTCCCCAAGTGGAGCCTCCCAATGTAAAAAACATTGCGACATTATACTCGCTTCCCCCTTGAATGGAATAGAATCCAAGACTGGCATTATGGGTATAAGGAAATATTTCAATTCCATATGGGCTCCACATCAATTCACCTGTAGCGACTTTCAGTTTTTGAGCAGCCATTCGTTGCCAAGCTTGGGTCATATCATCAATGGTTTCCCGCCATGTAGTGTACAAAAAACCTTCTTCTATATCCACATACATTTCAGGTTGAAAGCCTCTTAGGGGACCGTTTCCCACTTTAACGCCACCTTCAACACCATCAAAACCCAACGTTCCGTTACTTTTCACATGTGCAATATAGGTAGTTCCTTTGCTAACTCTGAAGTCGCACCATCCTACAAACGCGCCTCCCATTTCATCGGCAATCACTCTCATATTAACCCATAATGGTATCATTCCAAACCATCCGGTAAAAATGGAGAGGTCGTTTGTCCAAACGTTAGAGCCATCGGAAGCTAATTTTCGCGCTCTCAGGTTTCTATCTGCGTACATGCTTCCTGTTTTTCTCGAATATGCCACTATTACCTGATTGTCTCCTGCATTTACCAAATAGGGATACTCAATCATATAGGAAGGTTCTTGAATATGAATGTTGCTCCAAAGTATTGTTCCTGTTTTAGAAATTTTCTGCAATTGAATATACGTGTCGTTGCCTTGATCTACAGTCCATCCGCACACATAACTTCCGTCTTCCACCTGAATAATATTCATACAGGCGATAAGTTCGTATGCCATGCCCCCACAAAGGTCAATGCCTTTATTTCCCCACAACATTTCCCCTGTCGGCGAAACTTTATATAGCGTATAACTTAACGCTTCGCCGGAAGAATTTCGGCAATCTGATACAGCAATAACAACATTCCCGTCATCGTCTACAAACATCAGTTTATTAACTTGAGTCCATGAGAGTGTACTTTCATTGCTTACCATCATCCCTTCTTCCGGAAACAGCATATTTCCGTTTATATCAACGATTTGAAGAAATGTTGCAGTGTTTCCGCCCATAGGGCGATTAAATGTAATAAAAGAAGTACCATCATTTGATGTTCCAAGTTCAAAATCATAAATTTCTGTACCTAAAGGGGTAATGCGGTTGTTCTCCGCAGGGTCGTCGCTCCATTGGGCGTTTGCAATCAAACATCCCATGATGATGAAAAACGCTAATAGTATTTTCTTCATAATTAGAATTTTAAAATTAAACAAAAAAGGATTACAATAAAGTGATGCCTAAATTTTACTTCAGGTATTGCTTAAATTGTTTTGGCAAAAGTAATAAAATATTATTAGCTTCATTTTGTCAATGACCACATCTTTTTTTTCGTATATTCGCGACCTCAAAAAAAAATGAAACTATTGTTTTATATATTTCATAATGAGATAATTAATTTTATTAATTTGCGAAAAAATCCTGTAACTAAAAAATAAATTAACATTAACATATAAAACTATGTCAGAAAAAAAATTTTTATCCTGCGATGGAAATTACGCAGCAGCCCATGTGGCTTACATGTTTAGCGAAATAGCCGCTATTTATCCGATAACCCCAAGCTCCACAATGGCAGAATATGTGGACGAATGGTCGGCATACGGACGTAAAAATATTTTCGGAGAAACCGTAAAAGTAGTGGAAATGCAATCGGAAGCGGGCGCAGCGGGCGCGGTGCACGGCTCTTTGCAAGCCGGCGCGCTTACCTCAACCTTTACAGCATCACAAGGATTGTTGTTGATGATCCCGAATATGTACAAAATTGCCGGCGAATTGCTTCCGGGCGTGTTCCACGTTTCGGCGCGCTCTTTGGCAGCTCAGGCGCTCTCCATTTTTGGCGACCACTCCGACGTGATGAGTACTCGCCAAACCGGATTTGCTATGTTAGCCACCGGCTCCGTGCAAGAGATTATGGATATCGCCCCCGTGGCACATTTAGCCGCTATTAAAGCAAAAATCCCATTTCTCCACTTCTTCGACGGCTTCAGAACTTCTCACGAAATTCAAAAAGTGGAAGCCTCAGATCAAGAAAAAATGCAAAAATTGGTGGACTTTAAAGCGCTGCAAGATTTTAGAAACAATGCTTTAAATCCTGAGCACCCGGTAACGCGAGGCACCGCCCAAAATCCAGACATCTATTTCCAAACCCGCGAATTACAAAACAGATTCTATGACACACTCCCCGATATTGTAAATGAATATATGGAAGAGATCAGCAAGATTACGGGTAGAAAATACGCGCCCTTTACATACTACGGCGCAGAGGATGCTACCGAGGTGGTAATTGCTATGGGTTCCATTACCGATACGCTGAAAACGATTGTAGATAAATTAGTTGCCGAAGGGAAAAAAGTGGGATTGATCTCTGTTCATTTATACAGACCATTCTCTGCTAAATATTTATTCAACGTCTTGCCGAAAACTACACAAAAAATCTGTGTCTTAGACAGAACCAAAGAACACGGCGCCAACGGAGATCCTTTGTATTTGGATGTAGTAGAACTGTTCTATCAAATTCAAAACTCCAATAAACCGATCATTATTGGCGGTCGCTACGGATTGTCTTCAAAAGATACTACACCAGCTATGATGCTCTCCGTTTTTAATAATTTGGCATTAGAGCATCCGAAAAACCAATTTACTATTGGTATTGTAGATGACGTTACGCACAAATCTTTGCCATTGTTGCCCGAAATTTCAGTATTACCCAAAAGTACTTACGAAGCGAAATTCTACGGTTTGGGTGCAGATGGCACTGTGGGCGCTAACAAAAACTCTATCAAGATTATTGGCGACAACACCGATAAATATTCGCAAGCCTACTTTGCTTACGACTCTAAAAAATCGAGCGGATTTACCTGCTCCCATTTGCGTTTTGGCGACGAGCCGATCCGCGCACCCTATTTGGTGGGCACTCCCAACTTCGTAGCGGTACACGTTCCTTCCTACTTGGAAAAATACGATACCTTGAAAGGTTTGAAAAAAGAGGGAACTTTCTTATACAACTCCTTATGGGACGTGGAAGAAACCAAAAAACGTTTGCCCGACTATGTGAAGAAATATTTGGCTGAAAACCATATCAGCATGTATATCATCAATGCAACGGCAATGGCTGAAGAGATAGGTTTGGGCGGCAGAACAAACACCATTCTTCAATCTGCATTCTTCAAGATTTCGGAAGTAATTCCTTACGAAACAGCGGTTAAAGAGATGAAAAAAGCGATCGAAAAGAGTTATGGTCGTAAAGGGGAAAATGTAGTGAAAATGAATAATGCCGCTGTTGATGCCGGCGCAAATATTATTAAAGTGGAGATCCCTGCCGAATGGGCTAACATTGAAATCCAAAAGAAAACAGATACCCGCAATATCCCTGACTTTATTAAGAATATTGTAGATCCGATGACTGCGCAAAAAGGGGACACTCTTCCGGTGAGTGCGTTCTTGGGCTACGAGGACGGCACGTTCCCCGCAGGCACAACCGCCTACGAAAAGCGCGGCATCGCCGTTTATGTTCCCGAATGGATTTCCGAAAACTGTATCCAGTGCAACCAATGCGCTTTGGTTTGTCCGCACGCCGCTATAAGACCCTATTTGCTAAATGAAAAAGAACTTGCCGAAGCTCCCGTAAATACTAAAACCTTAGTAGCACAAGGCAAAGAACTTGCAGGGCTTCAGTTCAGAATTCAAGTATCTGCACTCGACTGCTCGGGCTGCGGCAACTGCGCCGACGTGTGTCCTTCCAAAACAAAAGCATTAGAGATGAAACTACTAGAATCTCAATTAGAAGAACAAACCCGTTTCGACTATATGGAGACACATGTTTCCTACAAAGATCACCTCATCAACAAGGCTGGTAATTTCAAAAACAGTCAGTTTGCGCAGCCTTTGTTTGAGTTTTCCGGTGCCTGTCAAGGTTGCGGTGAAACCCCTTATATCAAAACCATTACACAACTATTTGGAGAGCAGATGATGATATCAAACGCCACCGGTTGCTCCTCTATTTATGGCGGTTCGGCGCCGGCAACCCCTTATTGCAAAAACAAAAAGAGCGGTTTTGGTCCGGCGTGGGCAAACTCACTGTTTGAAGACAACGCCGAATATGGCTTCGGTATGGCGCTCGCTGTGAATCAACTGCGAAACAGAATTGAACGCATTCTGAAAGAAGCTATTGCAGGCTGCTCTTGCTGTACACCAGAACTGAAAGCATTATTTCAAGAATGGATTGACCACAAAAACAGCACCCTTGAAACACAACGTATTGCCAACAAAATCATCCCGTTAGCAGAAAAATGCGATTGTTCCTACTGTAAACAGATTATGGATTTAAAACAATATTTGGTAAAGAAATCACAATGGATTTTTGGCGGCGACGGCTGGGCTTACGACATCGGTTTCGGCGGTTTGGATCACGTGTTGGCAGCAGGCGAAGATGTGAATATCTTAGTGATGGATACGGAAGTTTACTCCAACACCGGAGGACAATCCTCAAAAGCTACACCGGCAGGTGCAGTGGCTAAATTTGCTACTTCCGGAAAAAAAATCCGAAAGAAAGACCTCGGCATCATTGCCGCTTCCTACGGCTATGTGTATGTTGCACAAGTGGCTATCGGCGCCTCTCAATCCCAGTGGTTCAAAGCGTTGAAAGAAGCAGAAGCCTTCAACGGACCCTCTATCATTATTGCATACTCCCCCTGTATTAACCACGGACTCAATTTGGGAATGGGCAAAACACAATATGAACAAAAATTAGCAGTTGAGTGTGGCTACTGGCATCTTTGGAGATACAACCCCGACTTGGAAGCGCAAGGACAAAATCCGTTCATCTTAGACAGCAAAGAACCCGATTGGAGCAAGTTCCAAGAGTTCTTAAAATCGGAAGTGCGTTACGCCTCGTTAATCGGAACATTTCCCGAAGAAGCGGCAGAACTGTTCAAAGCCTGCGAAGAGAATGCCAAGTGGCGCTATGAGCAATACAAAAAGAGGGCAAACTAATTAAAAAAACTGCGTATGAAAAAGTGGCTGTTAATCCCCATCTTTTTTTTAACTATTTCATTATCGGCACAAAACGATTTTGAAATTTCTAAAAATGTAGATATTTTCGTGTCTATTTTAAGAGAACTCAATGCCAAATATGCAGATGAGATTAATCCTACCGATTTGGTAACCAAAGCAATTAACGGCATGTTAGAAAGTTTGGATCCCTATTCGGTGTATTATCCGGAATCGAAAATTGAAGAGTTTAAGCTCATGACTACCGGGCAGTATGGAGGAATTGGAGCATTAATACAACCACACGGAAAAGAGGTAGTGATTGCCGAAACCTACGAAAACTCGCCTGCGCAAAAGGCGGGGCTTCGCGCGGGAGATATTATCCTGAAAATTAACGGACAAAATGTGCAAGATAAAAACTCCTCCGATGTCAGTACTATTTTAAAAGGACAGCCCGGAACAGCACTTAATATTGAAATTGAACGCCCTACTGAAGGGAAAAAGCATACTTTTTCCGTCAAACGTGAAGATATTAAGTTTCCACCCGTCCCTTTTTCCGGAATGTTGCAAAACAATATTGGTTACATTAAGTTAGACCAGTTTACCGAAAAAGCAAGCTCCGAAGTAAAGGAAGCATTTCTTAAACTTAAAGAACAAGGGATGAAATTTCTGATCTTTGATTTGAGAAACAATGGAGGAGGGCTACTTCAAGAAGCCGTAAATATCATGAACATCTTTGTAGATCAAAACATTAAAATTGCTGAAACCAAAGGAAAGATTGCTGAACAAAACAATGTTTTTAGAACGAGGAATATGGTTATAGATAAAGAGATCCCTGTGGCAGTGCTGGTTAACGACGCGAGTGCTTCCGCATCGGAAATTGTAGCGGGCGCTTTCCAAGACTTGGATAGAGGTGTAATCATCGGGAAAAAGACATTCGGAAAAGGATTGGTACAAAATATTGTGCCTCTCAGTTTCAATACATCTTTTAAAATTACCGTATCTAAATACTACATCCCCAGTGGGCGCTGCGTGCAAAATGTGGATTATTTTAACCGCGATACGTTGGGTACTGCTCCCCATATTCCCGATTCACTGGCTACTCCCTACAAAACAAAAAACGGAAGAACCGTGTATGATAAAGGTGGAATCGAACCCGATATTTCTACCCCCGATTCCATTCCGAGCAATATATTAATTGCCATGGTTTTAAACAATGTTATTTTTGACTTTTGTAATGAATATGCCGCACAGCATGAACATATTGCACAACCTCACCAATTTATACTTTCAGAAGAGGAATATCAAGAATTTATAAACTATGCGAAAAATAAAAAATTTGAATATCTTACAGAAACCGAAGCCGTATTGAAGGATTTTAAAGAGATCGCTCAAATTGAAAAATATTTTCCTGCCATTGAATCAATTTTTAACGAAATTTTGAATAAAATTGAAAACGAAAAAAGTAATGACATCTACAAATTTAAAGAAGAGATTTCAAACTATATAGCCAATGAAATTATAGCCCGATATTACTATCAAAAAGGGAGAATTGAGCACCAACTTGTTACCGATTCTGATGTGGAAACGGCAATGGGAATACTCTTAAATACCAATCACTATAATTCTATCTTATCCGGTAAAAAATAGCGCCTTTTCCTCAACAAAATAGTAAAATGATATATTTTCGCCACTAAAAAAATCCAAGTTCAATATGAAAAAACAAAAATTATATCTTATAGTAGCTTCTTTGCTTGCTATTTTAACTATTACATCTGTTATTTATAAGAAAGGAAGTTTCAAAAGAAAGCTTGACTACAACCAATTATCAACCGCTTTCGCCGTTAATGACACAAAAGTGGTTACAAGGATTTTCATTGCAGATATGTTTGGAAATAAAGTTCTATTGTCTAATACCGAAGAGGGTTGGTTCGTTGACAACAATAAACCTGCATCCGAATATAAAATCAAGGACTTACTATCCACCTTAAATCTAATTCAAATCGCACAGCTTGTTGCTAAGTCCGCACAACAAAGTATTATAGAAATGCTTGCCGTAAAATCCACAAAAGTTGAAGTATATGCCATGCAGCCTTTATTTACATTTTTTGGACATTCGTTTTTTGTGAAAGAGCGATTGATAAAAACGTACTTTTTTGGTGATGCAACACAAACCAGTTTAGGATCTTATGCTTTGTTGCAGGGGATGTCGGAACCTTATATTATTTATAGACCCGGTTTTAGAGGATATGTAACGCCTATTTTTTCCCCGAACCCCATTGATTGGTTTTCACCTCTTCTGTTTAGTACCAAACTGACACGTATTCAAAGAGCCGCTTTCATAGACCTTGAAAATCCTGAAAACTCCTTTTCTGTTGAAAAATCCGGTCCTCGCACCTTTTCTCTATTTGATGGCTATAATAATCCTATTTTTGATTATGACACAACACTGTTAATCAATATGCTATCAGAGTTTAGAGAGCGAAATTATGAAATGTTTCTCCCAAAAATCCCGCAATCTTTAAAAGATTCTGTCATTCAATTTAATCTCTATAAGGTAATTGAAGTTACTGATGTGGAGAATCTTACGACCACCATGAAACTATATCACAAAATTGAAAAAGGGTCATTGTATCAAAATGAAGAATTAATAGAAGAAGAATATCGAGAATTTAACAAAGACCGGTGTTATGCCACCCTTAATGACTGCTACGACGAGATTTATACTGTTCAATTTTTTCATTTTGACAGGCAGATACAACCTTTGTCTTATTATCTAAAGCAATGGTAAGTGAAGAACTATGGATGCAGCGTGCGCTACAATTAGCAGCATTGGGCTTGGGCAAGGCGCAGCCCAATCCGTTAGTAGGCGCGGTTATTGTTCACAACGAGCGTATCATTGGAGAAGGATTTCACCAACAATATGGCGCACCTCACGCCGAAGTAAATGCTATTAACTCCGTTGAAAACAAAGAATTGCTTAAGGGGTCAACCCTTTATGTGAATCTAGAACCCTGCGCGCATGTTGGAAAAACGCCCCCCTGCGCTTCTCTCATTATTGAAAAACAGATCCGAAAAGTTGTGGTTGGGATGAGAGATCCCCATGAAAAGGTTAACGGTAAAGGCATAAAAATGCTTCATGAAGCAGGTATTGAAGTGGTTGAAAATGTTTTGCATGATGATTGTTTGCGTTTAAATAAGCGATTTATTACGTTTCATACGAAAAAACGTCCTTATATTTTTCTAAAATGGGCGCAAACCAAAAACGGATATATGGATATTTTGAGGAAAGCTGAACTTCCTAAAACCTATTGGATTACGAATGACGCATTGCGCGTTTGGTCGCATAAACTGCGAAATGAAGAACAAGCAATTTTGGTGGGCTACAAGACCTTGAAAAACGACAATCCACAATTAACCAACCGTTTATATGGCTCCAACCAACCCAAACCCTTTATCTGGTGCGATGAAAGAGATCCACTGATAGTTCGTGATCCTTTTTCATATTTAAAAGGAACTATTGATGAAGTCTTGGATGAACTTTATGCACAAAATATTCAATCCGTAATTGTTGAGGGTGGAAAAAAAACTTTACAACGATTTTTAGATAAAAATATTTGGGATGAGGTTTTTGTACTCGTTGGTAATGTGGAATGGGAGGCAGGAATTGAGGCGCCCAAAATGCCGTGTGCTTTTGATGATGTGATATATGTTGAAAAGGATATGGTTTTGAAGTATGTGAATGCCAACTCGTGATTTGGATTTATCAAATCTGTAAGCCGGGTATCAAGGTGTTTTTTTTACTTTCATGTTTTCGTTGTAAAATAGCCGTTTCAAAAATAAAATTCATCTTTTTTTTAGTAAACGATTTTTGTTTGAAAAAAAATCTATTTTTGCCGCCCCATTTAAAGGAAAGTTATATTTGGATGGATGTTAGTGGATGGGGTTGAAAATCAAATTGTTTTTTTAAAAATATAATGTAATAATAAAATGGGAGCAAGAAAAAGATTAGCGGCAGATGCACGAAAAGAAGCCAAGAAAAATGTGTATATGGCTCGATTAATGGATAATCCTACATCGCCGCGCAAAACAAGAATCATGGCAGATGTTATTCGCGGAAAAGATGTGAACTATGCCCTGAATGTATTGAAATACAGTCGTAGAGAATCTGCAGAAAAAATATTAAAGTTGTTAAAATCTGCGATTGCTAACTGGCAGGTAAAAAATGAAGGACAGCGTATTGAAGATGCACAATTATACATCAAATATATATGGGTTGATGGCGGCCGGATTTTGAAAAGATTACGTACAGCGCCACAAGGGCGCGCCAATCGCATCAGAAAGCGCTCCAATCATATAACCATCATTTTGGAAGATAAAGCAAAAACTAATTTAGAAAATAATATTGAATAAGTATGGGTCAAAAAGTTAATCCGGTAGGTTTACGGTTAGGAATTATCAGAGGTTGGGATTCTAACTGGTACGGCGGCAAAAGTTTCGCCGGCAAAATTGTCGAAGACGACAAAATCCGACGCTATTTGAATGCGCGTCTTTTCAAAGCCGGAATTGCAAAAATTTACATTGAAAGAACCTTAAAACTCGTTACGGTTACTATTAACGCAGCCCGCCCCGGCTTGATTATCGGAAGAGGCGGATTTGAAGTGGATAAACTGAAAGAGGAGTTGAAAAAAATTACCAGCAAGGATATTCAAATTAATATTGCTGAGGTAAAACGCCCCGATATGGATGCCACATTAGTAGCTCAAAATATTGCCAAACAGATTGAGGGCAGAATAACCTACCGTAAAGCCGTAAAAACAGCCATCGCTTCTACGATACGCGCCGGTGCCGAAGGAATTAAAGTTTCCGTATCTGGTCGTCTTGGTGGCGCAGAAATGGCTCGAAGAGAACACTTCAAAGAAGGAAGAACACCACTCCATACCCTACGTGCTGATATTGATTACGCCACCGCAGAAGCCCATACTACCTACGGAAGAATTGGCGTGAAAGTTTGGATTTGCAGAGGCATTATTTACGGAAAACCAGATATCTTCAGCGCTTCTATTGAAGCTAAAGAACAAAAAAGCAGCGCTATTAGACGCGGTGGCCGTGGAGAAAGAGGAGAAAGAAGCGAAAGAGGAGAAAGAGGAGAAAGAAATGATAGAGGAGAACGCCGTGAAAGACGCGATAGAAATTAATTCGTATTAACAAAAAAAATTAAATAACAATGCTACAACCCAAAAAAACCAAATACAGAAGACCGCAGAAAGGTCGGATGAAAAAAGTTACCAAACGCGGTGCGGAACTTAGCTTTGGTTCATTTGCCATCAAAACTTTAGAAGAACATTGGATCACCGGTCGCCAAATAGAGGCTGCACGTCAGGCAATTACACGTTTCATGAAACGTGAAGGGCAACTATGGATTCGGATTTTTCCGGATAAACCCGTTACCAAAAAACCCGCTGAAGTGCGTATGGGTAAAGGAAAAGGAGCTCCCGAATATTTTGTAGCACGTGTAAGTCCTGGCAGAATTCTGTTTGAAGCAGAGGGCGTTCCTTTCGAAGTGGCAAAAGAAGCCCTGCGCCTTGGCGCTCAAAAATTACCCGTTACTACAAAATTTATAGTACGTAGAGATTATTCACCGGAAGTTTAATGTCCAAAAGTGCAATTAATTAGAACAATAAATTATTATGAAACAGCAAGTAATAGCAGAATTAACAACCCCGGAATTGAAAGAAAGATTAGTGGAAGAAGAATTGCAATTGAATAAATTGAATTTGAATCATGCCATTTCTCCCATTGAGAATCCCAATAAGATTAAAGAGCAACGCAAAACAGTTGCACGCCTTAAAACAGAAATACGTAAACGCGAATTAACCGCATAAATTGAAACATCATGGAAGAAAAAAGAAACAACAGAAAAGTACGTGAAGGGTTGGTTACCAGTAATAAAATGGAAAAATCTATCGTGGTAAGCGTGGAACGTAAACTCAAGCACCCCAAATATGGAAAATTCTTGAAAAGAACTACCAAATTAATGGCTCACGATAAAAACAACGAGTGTAATATCGGAGATAAAGTGAAAGTAATGGAAACCCGCCCATTAAGTAAAAATAAATGCTGGCGTTTAGTAGAAATCATTGAAAAAGCAAAATAGTTATGGTACAACAAGAATCAAGATTAGCAGTAGCCGACAATAGCGGAGCCAAGGAAGTTTTGGTAATCCGAGTGTTAGGGGGAACAAAAAAACGCTATGCAGGCGTAGGTGACAAAGTGATAGTTACCATAAAAAGCGCTATCCCGTCAGGAAATGTTAAAAAAGGTACCGTAACAAAAGCTGTGGTAGTACGTACAAAAAAACATATCCGTCGGCAGGATGGCTCCTACATCAAATTTGATGACAATGCCGTAGTATTGCTAACCGCCTCGGAAGAGTTGCGCGGCACACGTATCTTCGGACCGGTAGCGCGCGAACTCCGCGAAAAACAATATATGAAAATCGTTTCCTTAGCGCCGGAAGTGCTATAGATCTTCTTCCCTCCTCATTATATCAGCCATCACAATAATGGCAACGGATGCCCAAAAAGGCAACGAAAGTTTGTCGGTATCCAGGAAATTATTCATCATTCCGTGAACATAATAAGAGATTAAAGCTAAGGTAGCCGCTAATGATATACTCTTAATCTCTTTTCGTTTTGAAGCTATATAGGTTTTAATTCCTGTATAAAGCGTGGCAATCATTACTGCGAGTACCGTTGCCAAACCTATAAAACCCGTTTCCGCAGTAGGTCCGATAAATTCACTATGGGCATTTCCGCCATCACCGAAACTTGTAGAGATAATAGTTTTGTATTGAGGCTTTTGAAATGAAGCATACATAAATTGATAGGTGCCTGGTCCCCACCCTGCCCACGGACGCTCTTCAATCATACCAAAAGCAGAGACCCACCGATTTAATCGCTCCACATTTGAAGCATCCGTACTAATATTGCCGATAGATTGGAAATGTTGCTCTATATCTGTCGAAGAATCTTGTGAATTGCGCCCCATCCGATAAATTATTTCATCTGAAAAACTATAGAAAAAGAATGCAACTATTCCTGATCCAATAATTACCCAACTTAGCTTAATTTTTAATTTCAAAATAATAAATATGGGCACAACTACCAACAAACTGAGCCATGCTGCTCTGCAATAGGAAAAATAGAGTCCTGCAAAGAGAAAACACAATGCTACCAAATGAATTAATTTTGTGAATATAGATTTATTGGGTAAAAACAAAAAACCGATCTGCAAAGGAATCATGAGTGCAATCGCTGCGCCATAAGCAGTATGGTCGTTATAATACGGACTCATAATCCAGTGTAGCCCTTTTCCGGGGAAACCGGCAAGGGCCAACTTCGTTGTGGCAATGCAAATCACAATAGTTAAACCTGCCATATAGCAATTCATAAAGTTTACCCAGCGGGATAGATCCTTTTTAACAAACCAAAATATAACGAAATAACATGAAACGATGAACCATGTCTTAGCAAGAGAAAATTTGAACGAAACCAAAGGGATTTCACTGGTAAAGCTAGTAATAAAAATCCAACTCAAATAGAGTATAATAGTGATGGTAACGGGGTGGGTCATTACCCGTCTATCCATTTTTAAATCTAAAAAAATACGTACAAAGAATAATAAGGTAATCAAAACCATTATGATTTCGCTTGGAAGCGACAACCCGATGTTAAACTTGTCATTTTCAAAAGGAATAGACAAAGGGGTTAGGAAAGCTAACAAATATATGAGAAGTTCTATTTTAAAAAACAACAAGTATAATACAATAAAAGCAAGACTTAAATACGGAATAAAATCGTAACCGAGAAATAGAGCGCTGCAATTAATGAGTATAAAAAGTAGTCCGAATGTTATTCCAATCCATTTTTGAAAATTCATCATTATGGCTCTTTTTTATTTGAAGTAGAAAGATCGGCTTTGATTTTTTCGATGCTCAACAGTACAAAAAAGGTTACAATAAAAGCAGCTAATGCCGAGAAAAAACTAATAAGCAATTTTTTAGGATATACTTTTTTTTCGATAGGGATTGCTTTTTCCACTACAAATTTAGAGGGCATTAATTCGCTCGCATTCATCTCCGCATTCCAAAGCATAGATTTTAGTTCTGTTTCCCGTCGAACAAGATAGATAAGGTGTTCCCTTAATACAACGCTTGTGGGACCCCATTTGGCAATTTTATTAATTTCTTTTTGAAGTTGTTGCGCTCCCGCAGAATTTCCTTGTCCCAAAGCAGTGGCATACTGTTGTATAACACGATCCACTTGTAGATCATAGATAAAAATTCCTTCGTTTGCAAATTTTTGAACAGAATCATTAATCATAACCATTCTTTCATTAACTTCATTAATTTGGCGCTGTAAAAGATCGCAAACAGCTTTTGCACGATCCCGCTCAACTCTATTTTTAAAGAAATCTAATTTATCAACAATAGCATTGGCAAGAACTGCAGCATGATCCGGGTCGCGGTCAAGAACAGAAATAGTAATCCCTCCAAACTGGGTTCGTTTTATATTTGAAATAATATTATCCTCCAAATATCTATAAAGTAAACTTTTCCAATGTTTTTTGGACAAATCAATATCATAATATTCAATTAAATTATATTGGGAAACAATAGTGTCAATAAATTCTCTTGATTTAAGAATTTGCAATAGTTGTTCGGTTTCATACTCTTCCCCATATTTCTTCATATCACTTAGTATGTCTGTGTTACTAAACAACATTGAATTATAATGAGTAGCATAAACCACAGCAGTTGATTTATACATGGGGGTAATAAACATTGAAACAACAAATGCCAATATTCCCGATAAAAGTGTAATAATCACTAACGGTTTACGCCACTTCCAAGCAAACTTGATAGTGCTAAATGAGTTTAATTCATTATTCATAATATTTAAAGTTTAAGGTTTAAAGTTATCATCTCATCATCTCATCATCTCATCATCTAATCATCTCATCTACCTATTCCCAGTTCGGTTAATTGTGCAGGTGCAACGGAGGCAGGGGCGTCGAGCATGGTATCTCGTCCGGAGTTGTTTTTAGGAAAGGCTATAAAATCGCGGATAGATTCGGAGTCGGATAAAATAGAACAGAGCCTGTCAAATCCGAAAGCGATTCCGCCGTGCGGAGGGGATCCATATTGAAAGGCATTCATCAGAAATCCGAATTGATGCTGTGCTTCTTCCGGTGTAAATCCCAAAACAGAGAAGATCTTCTGTTGCAACTCTTTGTTATGGATACGAATAGAGCCGCCTCCAATTTCAGTGCCGTTGATTACCAAGTCGTATGCGTTGGCATGAACAGCACCGGGGTTAGTATCCAACAGCGGGATATGCTCCGGTTTGGGGGAAGTGAACGGGTGGTGTTTGGCATAGTAACGTTGCGTCTCATCATCCCACTCTAACAATGGAAAATCTATGACCCACAGCGGTTTATACGCTCCGGCTTTTCGCAAACCGAGTTGTTTGCCCATCTCCAAACGCAATTCGCAGAGCTGTTTGCGCACTTTCTCTTTTTCTCCCGACATGATCAAGATGAGATCGCCCGTTTCTGCCTTGCATTTTTCTGCAACTGCCTTTAAATCTTCCGGATTGTAAAATTTGTCCACCGAAGATTTAAGTGTACCATCTTGTTGGCAAAGCAGATATACCAATCCGCCGGCGCCAACTTGAGGGCGTTTCACAAAATCGGTTAAAGCATCCAACTGTTTGCGCGAATAATGGGCGCATCCTTTTGCCACAATGCCTACCACCAATTCCGCATGATTGAAAACGGAAAAATCACGATGCTGCAGTTGCTCATTTAATTCCACAAACTGCATATCAAAGCGAATATCCGGTTTGTCGGAACCATATAAACGCATCGCATCTGCAAAACTTATTCTCGGAATCTTTTCAATTTCAATATTTTTAACTTTTAAGAAGATATGTTTAACCAAGCCTTCAAAGGTTTGCAAAATATCGTCTTGTTCCACAAACGACATTTCGCAGTCAATTTGTGTAAACTCCGGTTGGCGGTCGGCGCGCAAGTCTTCATCGCGAAAGCAGCGCACAATTTGAAAATAGCGGTCAAAGCCCGAAATCATCAGCAACTGTTTGAAAGTTTGCGGCGATTGCGGGAGGGCGTAAAACTCCCCTTGGTTCATGCGGGAAGGCACAATAAAATCGCGCGCTCCTTCCGGCGTTGACTTAATCAAGAAGGGGGTTTCTATTTCCAAAAAGCCGATGCTATTCATATAGTTTCGCACTTCGATACCGAGGTTGTGGCGAAAAACGAGATTGTTTTTTACCGGATTTCTTCGCAAATCCAAATAGCGGTATTTCATACGCAGCTCGTCGCCGCCGTCCGATTCATCTTCAATAGTAAAAGGGGGCACTTCCGATTTGTTCAAGACAACGATCTCATCAACTAAGATTTCAATATCTCCGGTAGGGATATTTTTGTTTTTGTTATAACGTTCTGCAACAACACCTTTAGCTTGAATTACCCATTCTCTGCCAAAACGTTCGGCAGTTGTACACAATTCTGCATTGAGTTCGCTGTTAAATACCAATTGCGTGATCCCGTATCTGTCTCGCAAGTCAATAAAGAGCATTCCACCCAATTTTCTGTTTTTTTGCACCCAACCACAAAGTGTAACTTTTTGATTCACACAACTGATATTCAATTCTCCGCAAGTAAAATTTCTTAACATCGGTTTTTATTAAAAGATTGGCGGCAAATATCTACATTTTTTTTAAACTAATCTTACCTCGTATTCCAACTTTACTCTAAAATTTTCATAAACAGATTGCTGTATCTTTTTTGCCAAATTCATAATCTCCTCTCCGGTTGCGTTTCCATAATTTACTAAAACTAATGGCTGGTGTGGATAAACTCCTGCATCGCCTTCGCGAAACCCTTTCCAACCGGCAAACTCAATGAGTTGCGCTGCCGCTAACTTTATATGATTTTCATCTTCTTCAAAATAAGTTAACTGTGGATATTTTTTTTGTATTGCTTCAAAAATATCTTTGTGTATAACAGGATTTTTAAAGAAACTTCCGGCAGAACCAATCTGTTTAGAGTC
>Ga0123353_10001764_pt1 | contig 26535 bp, 14 predicted proteins | sample TergutLab28metaG_3_FD_92763 | JGI IMG/M metagenome (GOLD analysis project Ga0123353, IMG submission 92763) | Labiotermes labralis P3 segment gut microbial communities from Petit-Saut dam, French Guiana - Lab288 P3 | ecosystem: Host-associated > Arthropoda: Insects > Digestive system > Gut ...
GAAGAATCTTACCAATTGGCTGAGGCAGACGAAGATTTAAGAGGTATGGTGTTTGGGTTAGATCGTTTCGTAACTTATTATAGTCGCTCCGGCGATTTAGAAAAGGCGCTAAGCTATGCCAAAAAGATGTTGCAAACAGCCGAACAGACAAAACATCCCAAATTGATTATCATGGCAAATGAAAGAATGGTAAGGCTCTATCGTGAAATGAAAGATTATGAAACTGCGCTTTGGTATGCAGAGCAAGTGTCGGCAATGATTCCGGAAAATGCTTGGAGTAGCTGGTCTAATCTATATACAAGTTTAATATTGATATATGCCGCATTGGGTGATCTGGAAAAAACAGAAGAGTATTTGTTTAAATTGAACGACATGAAAGAAGGTATGTCAGATGAAAACCTGCACAACGCCCTTCAAGAGATGGAAGTAAAATACGACGTGCAACAAAAGGAATTGGAAATAGTTCGCCAACAGGCAGAGATTGACCGGCAAACAGCAATCCGCAACCTCACTTTTATGGGGCTTGCTATCGCTTTGTTGATTGTAGGATTGATGGTTTACATAGTTCTTCAACGCAACCGCCGCAACCGCGAACTCGCAGAGATGAACAGTATTAAGGACAAGTTTTTCAGTATCATCTCTCACGACCTCAAAAATCCTGCCGTAGCACAACGCGATGCCTTACAACTGCTAGCAGAACACGCCGACAAATGGGACCCCAACAGATTATCTGTCTATTACCAACAACTGCTCAAGTCGGCAAGCGGATTGGTTGACCTGCTCCAAAACCTGCTCAACTGGGCACAGATACAAACGGGAAGGGAAGACTACCGTCCTTTACTGTTTGACCTCGTTCTTACCTTAAAACCAGACCTTGAACTCATCAAAAGTATGGCAGATCGCAAGGCAATTACGCTTGAGACACACTTGCCTCCAACCGCAATCATTACCGGCGATGAAAATATGCTCCCCACCGTTGTGCGCAACCTGCTCTCTAATGCGGTTAAATTTACGGCAGCAGGAGGAAGGGTTACATTGGAGATAAAAGAGATAAAGGGGATAAAAGAGATAAAAGGCGGTGCCGATAAAGAGATAAAAGAGATAAAGGGGATAAAGGAGTATATTGTTTCGGTGAGCGATGATGGCGCGGGAATGATGCCGGAGCAGATAGATAACCTCTTCCGCATTGACCGCCAACAATCTCGCCTTGGCACTGCCGGTGAAAAAGGCACCGGTCTGGGTTTAATCGTGTGCAAGGAGATGATAGAGAAACACGGCAGCAAACTGCATTTAGAAAGTAAAGAGGGAGAAGGTAGCAGGTTTTGGTTTGAGATATGAGCAAGATAAAACATTTTTATACTTTTACCGATTTAAAAAAAATGAAAAAAACTATTCTTCTTACCCTGTTTTTCGCTTTCATAATAACTTCCATTTTCGGGCAAACCGATATGTTGTTAAAAGAGATGAAAACAGCAATTGATAAAAACGAGCACCGTTTCGATATGTTGGAAAAAAAGATTGACGACGTACTTTGGTACCACAAAGTTGGTGATATTGCTTTCATTGACAAGGTGATTATTGTTGGTACTCCACCTGCAAATGAAAAAAAAGCCATCTTGGGATTTAATAACCCTTTAAAATTTAATGCCTATGTTTTTATCCCCAAAAAAACAGATGTCAATAAGAAGTATCCGCTTATAGTGTTAGTTCACGGCGGAGTTCACGGCAATTTCGGCACCTACCATACCCATATTCTCCGCGAACTAATGGCACAAGGCTACATCGTTGTGGCGCCTGAATATAGAGGCAGTAGCGGATATGGCGAATCGTTCTGGAAACATATTGACTACGGCGGGCTTGAAGTACAGGACAGCGAAGCAAGCCGTTCCTATATGATTGAAAATTACAGCTTTATAGACAAAAACCGCGTAGGAGTTGTGGGCTGGAGCCACGGCGGTTTAATTGGATTAATGAGTGTGTTTCAATACCCTGAAAACTATAGCGTTTGTTTTGCAGGTGTGCCGGTATCCGATCTAGTGACGCGAATGGGGTATCAAGGAGAAAGTTACCATAACCTCTTTTCTGCCGACTACCATATTGGAAAAACAGCCACAGAAGACCCCGAAGAATACCGCCGCCGCTCCCCTGTTTGGCACGCAGAGAAACTAAAAACTCCTCTCCTGATACACACTAATACCAATGATGATGATGTGCATGTAATGGAAGTAGAGTCTTTGATACACGCTTTAAAAGCTGCCAACAAAAAATTTGAATATGAGATTTTTAAAGATATTCCCGGCGGGCACTCTTTCGACAGAATTGACCCCAAACAATCGAGAGAAATTCGTTTGAAAATTTGGACTTTTCTTGCTAAATACCTTAACCCTCCATACCCCATGAAAAATTTGAAAGAGATGGAACGGGCTGCGTATGTAATGATTAATGATTAGTGATAATGATTGGCTTGTTCTTTGGTTCTTTTAATCCTGTTCACAATGGACATCTTGCTATTGCAACTTTTTTGATGCAAAGAAAAGAATTTGACCAAATTTGGATGGTTGTTTCTCCTAACAATCCTTTAAAAAACCAGCGTGAGTTAGCCGGCGAAAACCACAGGTTGAACATGGTTAAATTAGCAATTGAGGATACCCCTTTTCTTCACGCTTGTGATGTCGAGTTCTCATTACCCTCTCCTTCTTATACCATTGAAACATTGCACTGCCTTGAAAAACAATATCCAAAACATGAGTTTTCCTTGATTTTAGGCTCCGACAATATTGAAAATTTTCACCGGTGGAAAAATTTTGAAGAAATACTTAGTAAATATCTCATTTACGTTTACCCCCGTGAAAGCGGTAATTTTAAGCGCCCTGTTGAGCATCCAAATATTATATATTTTGATGCCCCTTTACTATCCATCTCTGCCACCAAAATTCGAAACTTAGTGCAGGATAGCTCCATTGTAACAGAATACCTTCACCCTGCAGTCGTCCGCTACATTGCAGAAAACCGCTTGTATAATGGTTAGTGGTTAATTATTTTTTACCGGATAAAATTGCTTTGTAGCGTTTAGCATCTAAAAGTATCTCCATGGCTAACTTTACCTCCGTGTCCATGTTGAGTTGATGTTCAATTCTTCCTTTTTGAAAATAATAGCGAGCCACAATCTCATTCGAAATAAACTCAGAAATTTCGTTTTTAAAAGTATAAATATCATTGCTTTTTTCATTTTCAATTTTATTCAGCATATCGAGATAAATAGGTTCAATAACAGGGAAGTACTTTTCAATTTGGGCAATCTCTTTTAGTTCATGTAATAACTCTTCTGTTGTTGTTGTATATTCAAAATTTTTACTTCTAGCAAAGTCTGCAAATTGCTGATATTTCTCGTCAGAGAGTTTAAATTGTTTTGGTTCAAGAATCGTGTCGTGCTTAGATGCAAATTCGTTACAAAAATCGAAAATAATATGGTTCATCACTAATGCGATAAGGACGTTGCTTGGGATTGAGTCTGGTGTTAAAATATCAGGTTCAATTCCTCCTTTGTCGTAAACTATCCTGCCGTTTTTTGTTTTGTATGGTGTAGCAAGCGAATCGGGGATATGTGGTGCTGCTCCCAGTGTGTCGCGATTGAAGTAGTCTATATTTTGCACGCAGCGCCCGCTGGGAATATAATATTTCGATACTGTAATTTTGAGAGAAGTATTAAAACTTAACGGGACAATATTCTGAACCAAACCTTTTCCAAATGTTTTTTTTCCAATGATGACACCTCTATCCAAATCCTGAAACGCACCCGCCACAATTTCAGACGCAGAAGCACTTGCCTCATTTACCAATACTACTACCGGTATCTCTTTATCTATTACTTGGTTTTTTGTTCTGAAAATATTATTCTGTTCTTTAATCTTTCCTTTTGTCTCTGCAATTTTTACATTTTGGTCAACGAAAATATTCATGATATTTACAGCCGCTTGCAGTAGTCCTCCACCATTGTTTCTCAAGTCTAAAATCAAATACTTCATTCCTTTTTCTTTAAGCTTCATGAAAGCATCTTTTACTTCTGAACTTGCTTTTTCAGTAAACTGATTAAGATTAATATACCCTATCCTATCATCTAACATGCCATAATAAGGTACCGGCGGAAACTTTATATCTTCACGTTTCACAGAAAAAGTATATTTTTTCCCATTAGTAGGGCGTTCAATTTCAATATTTAAAGTAGTACCCGGTTGCCCCTTTAATATTGTGCTGACATCTGATGAGTTTTTATCTTGAACGTTTTGTCCGTTTATTTTCAGTATAATATCACCTGCGCGAAGCCCTGCATTATGAGCCGGAGAGTTTTCATAAGGTTCCACGATGACCACATTTTTACCATACTGCTGAATCAGCGATCCAATTCCACCATATTGTCCTGTAGTCATAAGTTTAAACTCTTCAATCTTTGATTCGGGATAATACACCGAATAGGGATCCAAACTTTCCAACATTCCATATATCGCTTTCGTAACTAAATCGGTAGGGTTTATTTCATCAGCATATTTAGCGTTGAGTTCTTGTAAGACAGACACAAAAATATCCACATTCTTTGCAATTTCAAAGTCATTTTGCGCCGATAATGAGATTGTTAAAAAAAGCAAGGGTAGCCATAGCAACTTTTTCATAAGGTAACAGTTTTTAAGGATTTAATAACAGAAATCTTGACTAAATATTGTGCTATTATATTATTACAAGGTAGAAAAAAAGGTTGCCCGTTTTGTGGGCAACCTTGTATTTTAGCAGAGACGCGGCACGCCACGTTTCCGGATTTGTTTAATCATTACTTTTTAACAAAACTTTTCACTGAAGAATTATCTCCTTCTGTAATTCTAATAAAGTAAGTTGCAGATGCGAAGTCGGTTACATTGATTTCGTATAGAGCCTCACTCGTTTCGTAAGTTGCAATATGCATACCCATTGTGTTGAAAATTTCAATGATAGCCAATGTAGCATTCTCACGTTGTACCATGAGGTGGTTTGTTGCCGGATTCGGATATATCTTGTAGCCAAATTCGTTCTCATCAATACCTACACAATCTATTTTGAAATCAGTAGTAATAATATCAGAAGCCCCTGAAGAGTAAATGGCTTGAACGCCTGCGGTGTAGTCGCCAACTGCTAATGCCACAAACAGGTATTCGGTTGTTTTAACTCCTGCAGCCACAAGCGCATCGTTCAAATACACATTGAAATCATTGAGATGTTTACCTCCGGCAAGTTCGTGATCCCATTTAAGCAATACATTGTTGCAATCAATTTCATGCGCCAAACCGAAAGGATTTTTTATAATTTCAATTAAAGTAGCAAGATGCACATCGGGTCCTGAAATTACAACTTGTGCGGTGTAGTCAAGGTATCTTGCAAGAGTAACTTTCAGGTTATATGTACCATAAACCACATCTGTGAATGTTACTGTATTCACTTCTGCAGTTGCGGTATAAGTATTGCTTGAGTTAGACAGTGTAACTACCGCTCCGAATGGGGTATCGTCTGAATTTGTAGTAATATTCACTACAAAGTCTGCTTTCAATACCTTTACAAGAGTATTAGAGAATGCGGGTTCAGAAACTACGTCCATGTGATAGGCAGTTTTAACAGCCCATTTATAAGAACCGGCATCTGCATCAGCCCATGAGAAGTCTTCATATTCGAAAGCATCTACAGGATTGTTTGTTAATATTACCCACGCTTTCTCATCATTTTCCTGTCCTGGTAGTAAACGCCAAAGTTTGAATCCTACTATATCTTTTTCACCAACAAACTTAGGAGTTATACGGTCTGCTACAACTTCTTCTATAACCGGCGTTGGATTATCTATTGGAGTACTAAATTCAGCAATACTGATAGCAGTATTTTCAAACACAACAGGGGTTTCGCTTGCCTGTGGGATATCATTAAGAGATATGACTTTATTGCCTTTACCACCATCAGATACAAAAGCTTTAATTAAGATATTACTACTTGCCCATGTTGGGTAAGCTTGCATATAGGATCTCCAGTTCGGGCTTAACGCAGCACAGAAGAACAAGTCGCTCTTTCCAATGGCAACATTTGGACCTTGGTCTCTACCAAAAGGATACCCTGCAGTATTCACAAGCCGCCATCCAATTCTAATCTCTTTCGAAGCATCAATAGTAAATGGAGTAGTTAATTCAAATTCAGCCATTGTACTTTCAGGGAGTGTTTGATAGCCTGTAAGTGGCTGTGTATATACAAGTGTTCCTGCATCAATAATAGATGAACCCCCTTCCCAAATTCTGATTTCCATCGTATTAATAGATGCCAATTCTGTTCCCAATCCAAATGCCACTTTGGTGATTTTGTGTCCGGTAACAACTCCTCTTGCTTCCAAATCTTCCGGAGTAAAACGTATTCCCATGGTCATATCTTCTCCGATAGTTGCATCATATCCAATTCTTCCTGCAACAACATCATTAACGCACCATTTAATCCAATCATTAAATGGAGGAAGTGGGATGGGTTCTTGCCATGAGATATGCGCGAAATCTTCCTTATCTACAGCTACAACACTGCGTGGGGAGTATGGAATATCTAATAGATAGATGGTACCTAAACTCGTATGTCCGGAAATATATACTTCAGCGGTATAAGGTTGATAACCTTTTGCGGTAACAGTTATGATATAGGGGTCGTCGCTCTTATATACAGATTTGAAGTCGAACTCACCCATAGCATTTGTAATTTCCTTATAATTATCATATCCTTCCAATGTTACCGTAGCACCTTCAATAAACGTAATATCGTTCGCAGCTTTCACTACTCCATATACAAGGAGTTGCGGTATAGGATCCATTTCAAAGTCAAATACATTCAACGGTTGCGGTAGTACCTCAAACTCTTCGGTGAGTTTGTCGTAGTATCCGAAGCGCGTAGCAAAAATGTTGTACGATTTGTTAGAAATTACATAGGGATATCTATAATAACCTTCCGGTTGTTCTTGCGTTTCTGTAAAAGAAACGAGATTAGGATTAATCACCGGCAATAATGAGAGCGATGCTCCTACAACAGGAAGTTTGTTTACAGAGTTTGTAACCAACCCTTCCAAAATAGAAAGATGCGGACAGGGGTCTGTTATAATACACTCTTTGGGAGATTCTTTACCTGTTTCGCAGAATACTGCCACGCAATAATTGTGATATGCAGATGGAGTAGGATCCTGGTCTAAATAGAAAGTGTCGGTAGTTTTACCGGCTAAGAGAGTACCATCTCTATAAACATTGAATTCAGTACCGGGAATCTCATACCAGATTACTCCGGAGAAATTACGCTCATTATTCGTTGTTCCGGTGAAAGGCGCTGTAACACTTACTATCCCTGTTCCTCCCTTAATAGTGAGGTCGTCGTTTGACCCTACTACCGTAGACGTGCCACAAGTAGTAGTGGCGCCGTTGTGATAACGGATACCAGCTGTACCCGGAGAAGCAAAATAGAATCCATACATCTCTCCGGCAGGTATAGTAACCGGTGTGGGGAACTCTACATAATTATTAGCCGTAATTCCACCTGTAACAGTAATGGTTTGTTGTCCAATTAGTGTCCATCCGGCGCTATTGGTCGCAAAACCGCAAGCGCTACCTTTGCGGTAATACATATGAACAGTAGTTGTTATGTTGCTGCCAAATTGAGTTTCCATACCGGTTATGGTAACGGATTTTGAACCTGCGATAATATCTAATGTAATTGCTCCACTGCCATTGCCCGAATTAGGAGTAGTTATGGAACCGCTTATGGGTTCTACGATAGGATCCCATGAGATAAGTATTTCGCAATCTTCGTTATAAGCTGCTTCTAAACCGGTTACAGGGTCGCAACTACAAGCCTCCATTTCCAAACAAATGGGGTCTGTTTCTCCTGCTTCACAAACCATAGTGATACACCATGTATGAGGAACAGTGGGGTCGAATCCTATATCGAAATAAGAGGTACTGGTGTGTTCTTCTACAATCAATTCGCCATCACGATAAATATTATACAGACCGCTACTGCCACAAGAGTTTTGATAAGTAAAGAACAAACCCATATGTTTTTCCATACCGCTGCCTGTTCCTGTGCAATTTATCCAACTTCCTGCTGGAGGAGAAGCAAAGATTACCTCTCCATCGCCGTCGTAAATTTTCACATCTTGTTCGCAAGCAGCAGTGCCGGAATAAGTGAATTTCATTTCGCCGGCAGGTACCAATAAAGAAAATTGTCCGAAGTTGCTACTACTAAGAGTATATGACCCGAAATTTTGTCCATCAACAGTTACTGAAACAGAACCGCCGCCATACCAATACGTATAAGTTGTACTCAGTTCAAGAACAATTTTACACATATCTCCAAACATAGCTGAAGCACTTCCTTTTAAGCCATTCCCTTCTGAAGTAACTGCATATACGGAGAACTCATGGTCTCCTGCATTTAAAACAGTAACAGGTAAAGACATATTTTGACCCGGAGTAGCATTAGTAATCTCTTGATACGGTTGTCCGTTGCGTAAAACTACCATCTTTGTAATGCCGGTCAGTGGGGCGCCGCTCATAGCTTGCGTAGGATTCGTCCATGAAAAATTGCCTGATAAGGAAGTGCCTTTAGGGTTAAGTTTTACGTTGGTAGGTGCCGCTGCAATATTAGTATTATAAGTATACGGAATATGAAAACACATCAACTCGCGAAGGACAGAGGCAAGTGTGGTAGCTGCTCCTGTACTTACATCTATCTTTGTGAAAGACATATCGGCAGTTGTAACGCAATGACTCCAATATAAGGTTCCGTCTGAATGATCAAAGCCCATACTTTGGGCATAATTGGCGGGTTTTCCTGTTGAACCAATTAATGTGCACACGCCGGTTGCCTTATTTACAGAATAAAAACCTGCTGGACCGGCGGGAGAAGATTCTATTCCATACATATTACCATTTACATCAATGGCAAGTGTAAGCAATAATGCTCCTGAAATACCTGTAATAGGTGTTACAAATGTAGGAACGCCTGTAGTTAAATTAATAGTATATAAACCTTGTCCTGTATTCATTTTTACTCCATACATGGTATTTGTACTGTAGTCGTAAGCCATATCCGACATAAATTCTACCCATGCGCCGTTAATCGTTTCAATAACAGCTCCTGTTGCACTATTAATCTTAAGGAAATTTCCAAACTCTGTATATGCATAAAGAACACCGTTAAAATAATCTCCGCCATAAACGTTTAACGTTCCTGTTAATGTCGTAAATACACCTGGGTTACTAAGATCAAGATATCCGTATCCTGAAGGGATAACCGTTCCGTAATTATTGTGTGCATAAGCAGTAGTTCCTCTTGTTAAAGAACTCAATGCTATATTAGGAAGCGGTTGCAATACACCATCAAAAGGAATTTTATTGGGAGAAGCAACTGCAGCCACTTGTGTTCTGTCTCTTGTATCGGGCTCATAAGAAGGAACGGTTGCAATTGGGATTTCAGGTTCTTCTCCTTTTTTACCTTTGAAAGGAGGAAGCCAAGATATCATAGCACCACAGTCTTCACTGTATTCGATTTCCAAATCTGTGGGGGTAAAGCAATAACTGAAGCAGTCTAATAATGTAGCACTTGCAGATAATGATAATCCGCCATCGGCACACACTTTACGAACTTTCCAAGTATGTCCTTCAGAAGGATCCATAGCATCATCAAAATATTGGGTATCCTGATAATATTGAGCAATCATGTCATCATCTCTATAGATGTTGTATCCTCCGCCTTCGGAAACCGTGTAGCAAAGGATACCTGCAAAACTGCGTTCTGCGAATAGAGATACTCCACCGGTAAAAGGAGCTGTAACGCTTGTTTTAGCCGAACCTCCCATGATGGTAAGGTCGCTGTTTGAAGCTATCGTAGATGCAGCACAAGTGCCTGTTCCTGTACCAAAATATCTAATGCCTCCGCCCGGAGCAGGAGGTGCTACAAAATAAAATCCATACTTTTGACCTGCCGGTATGGTAAACGGAGTAGGAAGTTCTACTAATGTATAATTGCTTCCTGTAGCGGTAATGGTTACAGGCACTTCCCCTATTTGTGTCCATCCTGCAGAATTTTCAGCAAAGCCACAGGCAGTTCCGGGACGGTAATAGAGATAAACAATTGATGCGCCTGCTGATGTAAATGGTATTGAAATGCTGGTAATCGTAATATCTTGCGGTCCGGCAATTATATCAACAGTAAGAGCGCCACTGCCGTTATTTGGACCATTGGGTGTGGTTATACAGTCGTTTCTCAATCCGCTGCTTTTTCCTCCACCTCCGGCAGGTTCTTCCCAGTTAAGTTCTACTATACATCCGGGCAGATACTCGGCAGTAAAGTTCTCCACAGGGTCGCAACTGCCAACGCAGTTTTCTAAGGTAATACTAACATGGACAGACTCTCCACCGGCTGGGCAAACAGCAGCAACCGACCATGTATTATATACAGCCGGGTTGCATTCGTCGTCTATATAAGTATTAGCTAAAACATTATCGGCAATGAGGTCTCCGTTTCTATATATATTGTATGGTATAGTTCCGGTAGGAACGCCACTTGTAATTCTTACTTAGCCGTTTCCTGATTGGTCTGGGTTAGCCACGAAATTAGCTCCTCCGAAGTTGATGGTAACGCCGTCTGTAACGCCGCCGATATATCCGGATCCTGCGCCGCCTGCGCCGCCCCAATGTCCTGAGCCGCCGCCATACCAGCCACCACCGCCTGCAGTACCGCCTAAAGTACCATTACTAGGATATGCACCGCCAACTCCAAAAGTGCCGGCTTCGCTATAACCAACTATACCTCCTGTGGCAGCTGCGCCCCCGGCAGTTTGTGTTCCGCCTTTTCCTGCATAGGCTGCGCCTCGAGAAGAGCCGCCGTCTCCGCCTGTTAAGCCTCCGCCGTTTCCGCCATCGCCTGTATAGGTACCATAGCCGGTAGCGCCACCGCCACCGCCTGCAACAATGATTCTGTCTGCATAAGTAGTGTTTTCGGTAGTTCGCACATCTGTTCCACCGCCGCCGGAGCCTCCATTATAACCAACAGAATATGACCCTTGAATAACACCGCCTCCGTTCCAGCCGCCTGAAGCCGGACCTGTTGCAGTAACTCCTTTTCCGCCAACATACACCTGATAGGTAGTGGGCGCTGTAACATTAATAGTTCCTTTTGAATATCCTCCCTTACCTGCTGCTCCCATAGAAGCAGTTCCGCCATCGGCACCCCAAACTTCAATTTCGTAAGTTCCGGGTTGCAGCAATACGGGTTGTGGTGCACCTGTGTAAGAGAAAGTTTGGGTAGCTCTACCTTTTCCGGATGGTTCCGTCCAAGACAATTCTACACTACTACAGTCTGTGTCGTAAGCACCTGTGAGGTTTGTAACAGGGTTGCAATCGCCACTGCCGCAAGCTGTTTTATCTACTGTAACAGCTTCCGATTCGCCGCCGCCTTCACAAGCTACTTTTACTTCCCATGTATAGGCAACACCAGCGGTAATAGGAGTAGAATAAGTAGTAGTGGTAATATTTGTGGCAACCGGTTCGCCGTTTCTATATATATTGTAGGCAACATTGCCGGGGGTAGAAGTATTATACACAAAATTTAAACCGGTAACTTGCAAATCAATATCCGGCGTTATCAAGGTTACTGCTCCGTTTGCAGGATTAATTTTCATAAAATTAGTCTCACCTTCCGGTTCATCGCCATCATTAATTTCACACCAGTAAAGCGTTCCGTCGGTTAAATCAAAAGCCATACTTTGATCATAATAGAAAACATATCTATTGGTAGAGCCCTTCTTCGTAGCAACACCGTTAGCTTTATTTAAAGAATATAAATTCCCATAATAATTTTCGGCATAAAAGTCGAGAATATATACGGTTCCTGCTAAATCTATGGCAAAAGCAACGGGCCACTCTCCTGTAAAGCCTGTAATATTTTTAATATCTGTAAGATGACCATTCGTTAGATTAACAGTAAAAAATACATCAACCTCTGTGTTCATGTGCCATCCCATTCCATACATTGTATTTGATGTATAATCGTAGGCTAAGCCTGTAACATAATAGGGTTGAGGATATGACATTGTATTGATAAGGGCACCTGTAGCATGGTTGAAAATGTAAAATCCTTCCTCACCATACGCATAGAACTTTCCATCATAATAAGCTCCGCTAATCATAAAATCATCAGACATATCGGCGAGATAGGTAGCTCCAAAAATGTTGCTCACATCCCATTTATAATAATCTCCCATAAAGAAAACACCATAAGCGGTATTACCTCTTGAAAATGATGGGTTAAACAAAGTATTGCCTGTTCGTTGATACTTACGTGATTGCTTAAGTAAATCAGATCTGTTTGGAACAGGTTTAATATTACTTTTATCTCTTTTAGTAATATTGGTTAGTTCTTCTCCTTTCGGAGCACCTTTACCTGCTGGCGCTTCCCATGTTAACTGGGCAGTAGTACATTCTGTGTCGTAAGTAACTACGAGGTCTGTAGCGGGATCACAAGCACCAACCGGGGGGGCATTTTCTACCACGCCGATAATGGCGTTGTTATAAGGCATATTTGTCTGTAAGTTATAGTTTGACCAAGGATTTATGCTACCTTGAATATGCCCGCCGGCAGCAACTACCGGTGTATTGGCGGTAGAACCAATAATGTAGTTATTTGTTGATTGTCCTGACCATCCTATAAATGTATTGGCGCTGGTTATTGGATAGGGAGTGTTTAGTACCACAGTGCTCCATCCATCCACAGGGGTAAACGTTTGCTCGTATAAATTAGCACCTGTTAATGAACTGCGAATCCAAACCGTGGCAGTAGTTATGGTAGAAGCCGGCACGCCAAAAGCAATTTCAACGGCAGTTAGATTTTTTCCTACAAATGGAGCTATAGTGGTAGTATTGTATTCTATAGCAGCTTGATGCGGAAGACCAGCTCCCCACGCAACACCACCTATAGCGCTGTGGTTGCAATATGCCATGGGTTGCAGTGCATACACTTTTTGTGTAAACGGGTCCGAAATATCATTTGCGGAAACTGCATCACCTGAAAGAACAACTTTTCCTCTTACTACAGAAGTACCTGCAGCAGCAGGCGTAACTGAAACATTAACATTTGCAAAAGCGCCGGATGCCAAAGCAGTAATAACCGGTGTTGAACCTAAAACAGTATTGGCTTCGTCAAGGATTTGAACTATATACATATTTTGCGATGCTGAGCCTGTATTCCATACAGTTACAGTATAAGTAGCCGGGTTACCTACCCACTTTAGTGCCGGAGCAACTACCGTAGAAGCGGCAAGGTCATTGGTGGGTAATGCGGGTGCGCCTGAAACGTAACCTTCAATAACCAAATTTCCTGCTGTATTATAAACGTTCCATGTAGCTCCTGCTCCATTAGTATTGGGAACAGTGGCTCCGATAATGTAATTCACTCCACCCACTTTGTAACTATCTCCTGTTGTGGTAAGAGGCATGGGACGAATTTCGTTAGTCGCACCTGAAGTAGTGGTATGTGATACTGAAAAACCAATAACCAAAGTACTTGTAGTTAGCGTATATGGAGTAGTTAGTACAACATCATTCCATGCGCCCGGTGTTACTGTACAACTTTGTTCATAGAGAACAGCGCCTGAAAGTGAATTTTTAATCCAAACTTTACCACTGCTGGGGTTTAAACTGAGATTTTGTGCTGCCGATGGAAAGTAAAAGCTGATCTGATCCAGCACACCTCCCGCATAGTTGTACATTTGTTGGGAAGTAAAATTGATACAACCATGAGAATAAAAGGTACCCACGCCAAAATTGGCGTTACCGAGCCCGGCAATAGTGGCACCGGTGGCATAGTACTTTAATGTATAATCTACTTTTGAAGCATTCTCCGGAAGGAGTTCAGGTTTTCCCAGTGTTACTTCTTGATTGGGTTGCACAAGATTTTGTGCGCTCATGTAGCCCACACTTGCCATGAAGATGAGAGCTAAGAAAAAGATAATTTTTTTCATAAAAAATTGAATTTGGTTAATAATTATTTGTATTGATTTTTTTATCTTTATGGTTAATAGATTTAGTACACAATTAACGCGCAAAAATATATTTTTTTAAATATGTATGCTAAATGATTTTTTTTTTTTTGTTTAAGCAGAAAATATATCTTTGCGCCCTGCTTATATATTAATATTTAAATCATAAAAAAAATTAACCTGTTATGAAAAAAGAAACTACTAAATCGTTTATTTTGTTAGCGTTACTATTTTTTACAACGACCTTGTTGTATGCTATTCCGGCAATTCCTGATCCTGTTGTGATGACGCAGCCCGACGGAAAAACGCTGACAGTTTTGATAAAAGGAGATGAAAGAATTCATTGGTATGAATCTATGGATGGTTATACATTATTGTACAACAAAGAAGGGTATTTATCTTATGCTCAATTAGATGAGGAAGGAAATTTACAGCCATCCGAGCGCATTGCTACCGATATTGAAAAAAGAGACATTATTACCTCTTCTTTTTTAAACCATTTGGGAAAAAATATGTTTTACAGCGAAACTCAGGTACAGTTGATGTTAAAAGTTTGGGAATTTGAAGAAGACGCGGCGCAAAAATCATGGCGGGAAGGCAGATCCGTTATTGGCGAATATAAAACATTGTGCGCTTTTGTACAGTTTCCCGAAAAAGCGATGATTAAAAGCATGAGCGAATTTGAAGGACTAATGAATCAGTTGGGCTATACCGGAAGCGGTGCTTATGGCAGTGTTCGCGATTATTTCAAAGAATCTTCTTATAATCAGTTCGACCTTATCATTACGTTGTGCGGTATTTACACGGCGCCTCAGAGTGAAGTCTTTTACGCAGGTTCGCAACCGGGCGACGGGGTATCGAATTGTGCCACACTTGCCCGCTGGGCAGCACAACAAATAGCCGCAGACCCGAATATTAATTTTGCAGATTACGACAGCAATAACGACGGCATAGTAGATGGCTTTCATTTCATTTTTGCCGGAAGATGCCAGGCATCCGGTGGAGGTGCCGGCACTATTTGGTCGCACAAATCTCAGTTCAACCCTCCCGTTTCAAAAAATGGAAAAACAATCTCCATCTATTCCTGCTCTCCTGAACTTAGTTCTCCCTCCGCAATTACAACTATCGGCGTAATATGCCATGAAATGACTCATGCTTTCGGGGCACCCGATTTCTATGATACAAACTACGAAATAGGCGGAAGTTTTAACGGTACCGGTAACTGGGACATCATGGCATCCGGAAGCCACAACGGATCCCCCAGCGGAAATCGCCCCCCACACCACAATATGTACACCAAAGTTCAGTTTGGATGGGTAGAGCCTATTGTACTTAATTCCAAGACTAAAGTTACCGGCATGCCAAACTCGGCAGAAAATCCGGTTGCCTACCGTATTAATACGCCTACCACTAACGAATATTTTTTATTGGAAAACCGCCAACGGGTAAAGTTCGATAGCAGCGTTCCGGGAGACGGGCTGATTATTTATCACGTTCATGCACAAATAGCAGGGTATATAAACAGTAATACCATAAACACTACCCACCCGCAGCGCATGTATCCGGTTTGTGCCAGCAGAACCACCCAAGTGCCAAATTCTACCCCCAACAGCTATGGAAACATTAACACTACAGGTTGTCCATTCCCCGGTTCCAGCAACCAAACATTCTTTACCGATTCATCAATACCCGCTATGAAATCGTGGGCTAATGCAAATGTAAATAAACCCATTATCAATATTGCTATGAATAACAGGTTGATTAGTTTTGAGTTTATGTATGAATTAACTACCTATAATATTACGGCAACTACAGGCTCTAACGGAACCGTAACACCCACAGGTGTTACTCCCGTTTATCAAGGCGGGTCGCAAGAATATTCAATTACCCCTGACACCCATTATGAAAGAGATCAAGTACTTATAAACGGTACCAATAACCCCGATGCCGTAACCTCAGGAAAATATATGTTTATGGATGTAAATTCTAACCAAACCATTCATGCCAAATTTTCTCCTAAATCTTACACCGTAACCTTTAATGCCAACGGCGGAAACGGTACCATGGAACCACAAAGTATTAAGTATGGTGCTCCCGGAAAATTAAAGGCAAATAATTTCACTAAACCTTCTTCGCAATTTATCGGATGGAATACTATCGCAAGCGGAAACGGAACATTTTTTAAGGACCAGGATGAAATATCCCTGAACTCAGATAGAACCCTATATGCGCAATGGAGCGTCTCTATTACCGAACAGCAAAACCACCCGCAAATACAAATAATACCAAACCCTGCAAATGATTTTATTGATTTACGATTTACGATTTACGATTTACGATTTGAAACTGTTGAATTTTATAATATTTTTGGACAATTAGTAAAAAACATACCCATAGCAGGTGAAAAAGAAGATAATTTGATAATACAACGTATCTCTATTGCAGATTTGACCAAAGGAATATATTTTGTAAAAGTCGGAGAAAATACAGTCAAACTAGTAGTTCAATAACAAAAAAAACAAATCTAAAATCTAAAATGAAAAAAATCCTCCTGCTATTTATTGTATGCTTTACCTGCTCAACCCTATTTGCCCAATACAGCAGCATTACAGTAAGTTCAAACTCTAATCAGAAATTTTGGTTGTTTATTGATGATGTGCTTCAAAATGAATATTCCACGCATATTATTAGAATACAGGGTATGCAAAATAGATACTACAAGGTTCGGGTTGAAATGGATAACCCCGCCAACAGTGTGGTTGGGCAAACCATACTAATCTCTAACATCCACACCAATAATAATTATATTGTAACCAAAGATAAAGGCAATAATTTCAGGTTCGACAGAACGCAAGCCATGATGAATCCATTTTTTATTCAAAACCTAATTATGCCCGATTACTCCTGTTTCTCTGCGTATAACCAGTTTCTGTTCCCCGGTTTTAATCCCAATACCAACTACGGACAAAATCAATATAAAGGGAATGCTTATAAAAAATACCAATATAATTCTCAAGGATATGGCTATGGAGGAAATCAAGGATATGGCAATCCTCCCGGACACGGCACCCAACCCGGATATGGAAACAACCCTCCGCCCGGATATGGAAGCCCGCCCCCACCACCCCCTCATACAAGTTGTATGCCCCAAAGCGATTTCAACAAAGCCCTCTCTACTATTAAAAAAGAATCTTTCGAAAATTCTAAGTTAGAAACCGCTAAACAGATTGCTTCACATAATTATCTGTGTGTATCGCAAATTGCCCAAATATGCAGAAGTTTCTCTTTCGAAAATTCTAAGTTAGAATTTGCAAAATTTGCCTACCGATATTGTGTAGATAGAAATAATTACTACCAACTGAATGAAATCTTTTCATACTCCTCCTCAAAAGATGAACTGAGAGATTTTATTAATAAGGGGTATTGAGATTTACGATTTTAGATTTTAGATTTACAATTTAACATTTTATATAATGAAAAAAGAAAAAATGAGGTCAATAATTTTATTAGGGATATTGTTTATTTCAACTACAATTTTGTATGCTGTTCCTGCAATTCCCGATCCTGTTGTAATGACACAACCTAATGGTGAAACTTTAACCGTACTCCTTAAAGGAGATGAGCGAATGAACCGGTATGAATCTTTAGACGGTTATACATTATTGTATAATAAGTCCGGATATTTATCATACGCTTATCTTGATGAAACCGGTAATTTACAACCTTCCGATTATATTGCCACAGATATTGAAAAAAGAGATATTGTTGTTTCCTCTTTTTTACACAATATTGAAAAAAAACTGTTTTACAGCGACATCCAAGCCCAGCTAATGTTAAAAATTTGGGAGATTGAAGATAACTTTGCAGTTCAAGGCGAAAGCAGAGGTGGGAGATTAGAGGGTCAATATAAAACTTTGTGTGCTTTTGTTCAATTTTCGGAAAAATCTATGATAAAAGAGATGAGCGATTTTGAAGGACTGATGAACCAATTAGGCTATACCGGAAATGGAACTGGTAGCGTTAGAGATTTCTTCAAGGAATCCTCTTACGACAAGTTCGATTTAATTGTAACCTTGTGTGGTATCTATACGGCTCCTAATAGCGAGGCATATTATGCAGGGAGTGGTGGTACTCAAAATTGCCAACCGCTTGCCCGATGGGCAGCCCAACAAGTAGCGGCAGAGCCGGATATTAATTTTGCAGATTATGATAGTAATAATGATGGCGTGGTAGATGGTTTTCACTTCATATTTGCAGGCAGAGGGCAAGAAGCCGGCGGTGGTAGTGGCACGATTTGGTCGCACAAATGGCAATTTTCACCTTCGGTTACAAAAAATGGGAAAAGTATCAGTGTCTATTCATGTTCTCCTGAATTGCTATATTCAAATATTACCACTATCGGCGTAATCTGCCATGAGATGACCCACGCTTTCGGTGCGCCCGATTTTTACGATACCAATGGTGCTACCGGTGGACAATTTACAGGCACCGGAAATTGGGATCTTATGGCAGGCGGAAGTTGGAACGGGAGCCCGGGTGGTAATTGCCCTCCTCACCACAATATGTACACCAAAATCCAGTTCGGATGGGTCTCTCCTGTGATATTATATGAACCTCAAACGATACTCAATATGCCCAACTCTGCCGAAAATCCTGTAGCATATAGAATAAATACTACTACTAATAATGAACACTATTTGATTGAAAATCGCCAACGGGTAAAGTTTGACACAAATGTCCCGGGAAACGGACTGATTATTTATCATGTACACAGTAATGTAAATGGACAAGGTGGAATCAATACTACCCATCCGCAACGGATGTATCCGGTTTGTGCCAGCAGAACCACACAAATGCCCAACTCATCGCCCGAAAGTTATGGAAATATTAACAGCGCAGGATGTCCGTTTCCGGGTTCAAGCAGCAAAACTTCCTTTACCGATAGCTCAACACCGGCTATGAAATCGTGGAACAATAGCAATAACAATAAACCGGTTACCAATATTAAACAAAATAACCGGTTGATCTCTTTCGACTTTATGGGCGGCGGATCCGTAGTTCAATATTCAATTACAGCTACCTGTGACTCTACCGGAACTATTGAACCTCCAGGAATTATCACAGTATATGAAGGAAACTCCGAAACATTTACCATTACACCTCATACAAATTATTATAGAGATGAAGTTTTAATTAACGGAATTAATGACCCTGACGCCGTAACCACCGGAACCTATACCTTTACTAATGTAACCTCCAACCAAACCATTCACGCTACTTTTGCTCCTAAAACTTTCAATGTAACATTTAGAGCTAACGGGGGAGTAGGTACTATGCCTCAACAAGAGTTTTCGTATGGGATAGCACAAAATTTAACCCCTAATAGTTTTACAAAAGAAAATGCCATTTTTACCGGATGGAACACTATCACAAATGGAACCGGTACAAGTTTTGCAGATGAAGAAATTATATCCATCTCTAATAATGTAACACTAAATGCGCAATGGGAAGATTACTTCTCTATTACAGAAATTGCAACTGATACATATCTACAAATTATCCCAAATCCTGCAAAGGATTATATTGATTTACGATTTACGGTTTACAATTTACGATTTGAAACTATTGAGTTTTATAATAGTTTCGGACAGTTGGTAAAGAGTGTGCCTTTGAATGGAAAAGTAGAAAAAAATACTGTGTCGCAACAAATCTCAATTGCCGATTTGAGTAAAGGAATCTATTTGATAAAGGTTGGAGATGGAGTGGCAAAATTGGTAGTGCACTAATTTTAGGTTTTAGATTTTAGATTTTTTTTAGTTTTTTGATTATTAGTTTTTATGAAAGAGGGATTACATTTAGACACGGTTTTAATTCATGGTTCGGATATAGAGGAACCGTTCGGGGCGGCAGTTACGCCCATTTATCAGGCAAGTACCTACAAGTTTAAGAGTGCGGCTCACGGCGCAGCCTGCTTTGCCGGAGAAGACCCCGGATACATCTATACGCGCATTGCAAATCCAACTATTCATGCTTTGGAAAAAACTTTGGCACAGTTGGAAAATGCCGCCAAATGCGTAGTAACATCCAGCGGAATGGCGGCAGTGAACACCGTTTACATGGCACTCTTAAATGCAGGAGACCACATCGTTTCTACCGATGCCGTTTACGGACCTTCCCGCGTGGTTATCGAAAAACACTGGGCAAGATTTGGTATTGAACACAGCTACATTGATACTTCAAACATTGACAATATTAAAAAAGCGATTCGCCCCAATACGAAGATGCTTTTTATTGAAACCCCGACCAACCCCACCATTGCTATTACCGATCTGAAAGCTGCAGCTGAAATAGCGCACCAACACAATATGTTGGTAGTTGTGGACAACACTTTTTGTACACCTGTTTTGCAACGCCCAATAGATTTGGGCGCAGATATTGTGCTTCATTCAATGACAAAATTCATTAATGGACACGCCGATATTGTTGCCGGTGCTATTATGTCGAAAACGGAAGAATTAGACAAAACCATTCGCCATATGATGACGATGCTGGGCTGCTGCATGGACCCAACTCAGGCGTATATGGTAATCCGAGGAGTGAAAACGTTGTCGTTAAGGGTCATAAAACAGCAGGAAAACGCCCTGATTATCGCCCAATGGTTAGAAAAACACCCTGCTGTGGCATCGGTGAGCTACCCCGGATTGCTTTCACATCCTCAATATGAAACAGGGAAAAAACAGATGAACGGTCCCGGATCCCTCATCAGCTTTGAACTGAAAGGCGGATACAAAGCCGGAGAAACTCTAATGAATAACATACAATTGGTCTTATTGGCTGTCTCTTTAGGAGGCGTTGAATCGTTGATGTCGCACCCTGCTTCTATGACCCACTCTAAAATGACTAAAGAGTCGCGGTTAGCAGGAGGTATTACTGACGGACTCGTGCGATTTGCCGCCGGAATTGAAGATGTGAATGATATTATTGCTGATTTAGACCAAGCATTAAATAAGTGTATATAAATAAAGAATTTTTACCGGATTTCCTCAAAGAAAGAGAAGTAACATGGTTGGGTATTGATTTCTCGAAAGCTACCTTTACCCGAAAAGGTTTTGATATTCCCAAAGAAGTTCTTCAAATATATTTCAATGAATGGAATGCATTGGTCATTACCGACCAGAAGAAGTATGATATCCGCGTAGCATTCAGAAAACCGATAGTACATTTCGACTTATCATCAGTAAAAAAACAAAACAAACTCCACAAAAACGACTCTCCTGTTCGAGATGTTGTAAGAATGGAAAACCTGCTAAATACCAATATTATAGCCACCCATATTAGGCAGGCAACGATTCCGGTGTGTTCCAAATATGCGCTCACATTTATGGTAGAATCGTTCGATAGCACCATTAAAAAGGGAGCTGTCTGGGTAATTATTGTTAAAACCGACACCAAAGAGTTGGTACTTTGTGAAAAATTTACAGAAACTCCCAGCGGATTTAGTATTAAGTCTTACTGGGCGCGTGTATTCTTCAACATCTTCTTCAATATCAGCAGAACAACATACATGAGATGGGAAAACCTGTTAAAGGAATGATTGATGGATAGAAATAGGAAACCCTCATTTCCCTGTTTCACCCTCAAAATCTTGCTTTTCACACAATGAGACCGAACTTTTGTACAATGAGAATTTAACCTCTGTTTTCTACAGGTTAAGAATATATTTTTGCCGAATATTTTTTAATTTATACCCACTATGAAATACCATTTTTTACTTCTGCCCATTTTGCTGCTTTTTGCATCATGCAGCCAGAAACCAACTGCTTTACAAGAAACAACACGAAAGAATTGTAATGCGATTTACTACTGGAAAACTACCTTCCGACTCTCTCCCGAAGAAAGAGAGTTTCTTGCAACACACAAAATTGAGCGTTTGTATCTGCGCTATTTTGATGTGGCACGAGACCCCGACTTTCAAAACAAAGTGATTCCCATACCCGAAGCCACTTTGCGTTTTATGGATTCCATTCCGTCAAATTTAGAAGTTGTTCCAACAGTTTTTATAGATAATAACTTGTTCAAAGATTGCGATATGAGCCAATATGCCGAATTGCTTGTAAAACGTATTTTGACCATGACCAAAACAAACGATGTGCCCAATGTGTACGAGGTGCAGTTGGATTGCGATTGGACACAGACCACCGAAGAATCTTATTTTGCCTTTTTAAGCCGAATAAATTCCTTGCTCAAGAAAGAATCTATTTCGCTTTCAACCACAATTAGGTTGCATCAATTAAATTCAAAAACACCACCTGTGGAAAGAGGTGTCTTAATGTGCTATAATACAGGAGGAGTGCGCAATCCGAATACCGGTAATTCTATCTTGTCGGCAAGCGAAGTGGCTTTGTATGCTAAAAATATGAAATCCTATGCTTTGCCTTTAGACATGGCTTACCCCACTTTTTCATGGGCAGTTTGGTTTAGCAACAATGAATTTAAAGCTCTATTGCGTAATTTAATGCCTGAAAACGAAAACCTGACACTAATTAAAGATAACAAATACAAGGTTAAAAAAAGTTTCTATCAGGAAGGAAAACATTTGTTGGCAGGAGACGAAATACGTTTTGAAACTTCCGATTTTGTAGAAATTATACAAGCAAAAAAGGCGTTGGAAAAGCATCTTGAAAACTATTCTGTCATAATTTATCATTTAGATTACAATAACTTATCAAAATACACCGAAAATGAAATCAATAAAATATTGGCTCGTTAGTTTGTTTCTTTTGTTCTGTACAAAAGGATTTTCTTGTGGTTACGCAAGTTATTCGCCAGGAGAATATTACATGTTTTATGTTTACGATGATACTGAAATTAATAGCTCTGTTTCATTAAATAAAATTAATATTGAAGAATGGAGGAAACTTATTAAAAACAAGGCAACAATAGAAGATATTCGCGAAGTTGTTTATAAATACTCCATTAGTGATATGGAAAAAATAGCAACCCTTAAACTTAACAAAGGGGATTCTCTGTACAAAAATAGTTTTGTACGTTACCTACAACAAAATAACGATAAGGAAATTATTGATTTTCTCCTTCTTGCCAAGCGGTGTGAGGTGGCTCGCTTTAAGCGTGCCGACAAGTGGTGGTATCCTACAAAGGAAGATTTGAACAATTATGACCTTCAATCTATTTTAGATGAAGCACTTGCTTATAAAGGTGCGCGTCTAAAAAACCGTTATCTTTTACAGGCAGTTCGGGCAGCTTACACCATGGAAAGTTATGATTTGTGCCTTAATCTGTGGCATGAACAGATAAAACAACTGCCACAATCGGCGGTAAAAACCATGTGCATGGGATATATCGGCGGAATTGAATTTAGAAAAGGCAATTACCAAGAAGCCATACATTTCTACAATGAAGGCAACGACCAAGACTCCTTTTGGTGGTGCGCAAATTATCTGACCAAAGAAAATTCTGATGTTGAACGGATTAAAATCTTATACCAATATCAACCTTCATCGGAAGAATTGGCGGTTTTGATACAAAATATTTGCAGGAAAGCGGAAGAATATGCAAATCCCCAAATTTTTAACAATTGGGATTATTATACCGACAGCTATCGTGAGCATAGAAAACGTTATATGGAATTGCGCGATTTTGCTTTGCAGGTGGCAACCGAAAAACGAAGCATCCATCCGGCAATGTGGCAATATACTGCCGCTTTCCTTACTTTTTTAGACGGCAAAGCCGAACTTGCCCTGCAATACGCCGAAAAAGCAGCCACTTTGGACGGAACGCCTTTTATCAAAGAAAAAATAAAAGTCTTTCAAATCCTATTAGAAGCATACGCAGAAAAAAAGTACGATACAGCGTTCGAAACACGGTTTCTTCCCAAACTGCAATGGTTAGACAGCCTAATAGTTAGAGATATTAATGTAAAAAACCGTGAGGATTATTGGGTTTTTAAAAATGGGAAATGGGTAGAACTACATAATGCAAGTATTAAGGAAGTTTATAACGATTGGCGAACAAAAAGCAATTACAGTCAGTATTATCCTTTCGATATGATGCGCAAAATTGTACTTTCGGTAATGTTGCCGAAATATGAAAAGCAAAAAGATTATACAAAAGGATTGCTATTAGCGGGAATGGCAAGCGAACGCCTGCGCTCGTTATCCAATTTTCAACGCATTGATACTTCTTATAATGAAAAATACCATACAGATTTCAGCACCGATATCTTTAATTACATGGACGAATTTCCTGTAGAAAGTGTAATTGAATACCACCAACTTTTACAATCGGGTGGACGAGATAAATTTGAACAGTTTTTAATTGCAAGATGCTACAAAAACAATGATTATTTGAATGAACTGATAGGCACAAAATATATGCGATTAGAAAAGTTTGAAGAAGCCATTTCTTATTTATCAAAAGTTTCCCATACATATATTAAAGACATGAATGTTTACGAGTTTTTTCATCTTGACCCATTCCGAGAAGTGTTTGAATATAGAAAGCTGCAAAAACCGTATCCTGCATATAAGTTGAATTTTGCTAAAAAGATGTTGGAATTGCAGCAAAAAATAGAGACCGAACAAAACAAAGAGAAAAAAGCGGCAGCAATATGGCAATATGCCATTGCGTTGGAACGCTCGGTTTCTTGTTGGCAGTCATGGGCTTTGACTGCATATTACATGGGCGACTCCGGTTATGATTATGATGAGTATTATAACGATTGGCAAAAAAACTTGTTGAAACGCAGTGAAAAACTAATTGCAAAAGCAGGAAAAACAATGGAAAACTCTAAAAATGCGGCAGTACAGGCGAAATACGATTGGTATAAAAATGTAAGATATTCATACCATGCACTCGCCAATGAAACTTACAGAAACTTTGCCGAAAACTTTAATGACATTGCTGTTCTTAAACCGTTCTTATCGGAGTGCGATGCTTTTCAATCCTATTTCATTCCACAATATATAAATGAGAAATGGGCATATAGTTTAATTGAGAATTGAGAATTGAGAATTGAGAATTGAGAATTGAGAATTGAGAATTGAGAATTGAGAATTGAGAATTAGGAGTTAGAGTTGGGAGTATTTTTTTCTACTTTTGCAAAATTTTTTTTAGCCTTGTGTCAAGTTACTTAATTATTTCAAACAGTGTTGAACTTGTGAGAGTTGCCGCCGACAGAATGGTCTATCTTTTGTCGGATGGAAATTACACTACACTCACTTTGACCGGCGGAGAAGAACATATTTTTACCCTCAATCTCGGCGCTATGCAACGCCTAATTGAAACACAACTAAGTGATGAGGCACAACAATTTATCCGTGTGGGAAAAAGCCTGATAATAAACCGTAATTATATCTACTGTATCCATATTTTCAAACAGCAATTAATACTGTCCGATAAATTATTTGTGAAGAAGTTTGAACTTTCCGCCTCACGAGAGGCTTTGAAACAACTGAAAACAATGATAGAAGAAACATTAAAAAAATGAGAAAAATGAAAGAAAAAAATTTTTCCGATGATGAAATAGAGGTGCTGGGTAACAATACAAGAAAGAGAAAAACTAAACAGTTTATTTTGTTTACCATTACTACTCTTGCTATAATCGTAGCTTTGCTTTTCGTATTTCTTTTAAAGCAAAGCACACAACATGCCATTACCGAAAATTTTACTCAAATAGAAATAGAGAACTTGCAACAAATAGAAGTAAAACAAGGGTATGTTAAAATAGAACATGATACTATAAATGATGTTCCGCTGTTAATTTTTATTCCCCACAATGCCCTGCCTGAATTATCCCTGACCCTACCTTCCGAAACCGATAGCAGCGTGATTTTTGTAACGCAGGCGGCAGATTTTGGCGCTAACAACTACGGCATTGTGGGCGATTTTGTAATTTTGGGCGAGCAGTTGGCACGTGGAAACAGCAAAAAAGGATTTTGTGCCATAATAAACAATATGCTAACGATTGGCACCGGCACAGAAACACCATTATTGGAAAAAGCGAAGCAAGAAAAAGGCTATTTCTTCCGGCAATATCCGTTAGTTGAAAACGGCGAAGCGATTACCAACAAGCCAAAGGGCAAAGCGATAAGGCGGGCGTTAGCGATACGCGAAAACGAAGTGATCATGGTAGAAAGTTGCCATCGGGAATCATTTCACGATTTTGCGCAAGCATTGGCAGACATGGAGATTTCTGATGCTATTTATTTAGTTGGGGGAAATAGTATTTTGGGGTGGTATCGTACCTGCGACAACCAAGTTCAACCTTTGGGGAGCTCTGTTGGAGAACAAGAGCAGATGCAAGGAGTTAATTACTTGGTTTGGCAGGGGCGGTGAGGAGAGAGATAAACTCCACATAGTTTTCAGGTGTAATGATTTCCGTGGTGGAGTTCGGATAAGCATTGGTGAAGGTTTTTGTAATTTTAGCCTTTGTGTGGGCGCTCCACTTA
>Ga0123353_10001765_pt1 | contig 26532 bp, 15 predicted proteins | sample TergutLab28metaG_3_FD_92763 | JGI IMG/M metagenome (GOLD analysis project Ga0123353, IMG submission 92763) | Labiotermes labralis P3 segment gut microbial communities from Petit-Saut dam, French Guiana - Lab288 P3 | ecosystem: Host-associated > Arthropoda: Insects > Digestive system > Gut ...
ACAAAAGTAGTAAATTTGCATCATAAAAAAATAGGAAAATGAAAAAATTTGTATTTTGTTGTTTAACAGCCTTTTTGCTTCAAGATTGTGGCACTGTGGCTATTACCGGACGCCGGCAGGTGTTGCTCTTTGATTCCGGTCAAATCGCTTCGCTTAGCAATGACGCCTATACCCAGGTGATGAACACCTCTGCGGTATCTAAGAATGCACAGCAGACCCGTATGGTGCAGGATGTGGGGACGCGGATTACGCAAGCCATCACCAACTATATGAATCAAAATGGACTGGGGCAGCAATTGGCGGCTTACAACTGGGGCTTTACTTTGTTGGAGAGTAACGAAGTAAACGCTTTTTGTTTGCCCAACGGAAAGGTGGTGGTGTATGAGGGGCTTTTAAAGTATGCCACTACACCCGACAGATTGGCTGTGGTGATTGGGCATGAATTGGCGCATGTAGTTGCCAACCATGGGAATGAGCGCATGAGTCAAGAGACGATTGCGAATATGCTCGGAACTGCCGGCAGTGCGGTACTCTCCCAAAAAAGCGAGTTGACGCAGACCATTTTTGCGACTGCCTTTGCTTTGGGAAGCACATACGGGGCATTGATGCCCTACTCCCGCAAACACGAATATGAAGCCGACAGGTTAGGGCTGATATTTATGGCGATGGCGGGGTATGACGTCAATCAGGCGCCCATTTTCTGGCAAATGATGTCGCAAGGCAGCGGAGCAAAACCGCCCGAATTTTTGAGCACACATCCATCGGACGCCAATCGTGAGGCTCAATTGCGGGCAGCCATTCCGGAGGCGATGCGGTACGCGCCGAGGTAGAGAAAGGTAGAGAAAGGTAGAGAAAGAAAGTTCGAGGCAGCGCGGCGAACGCCAAGGTAAGAGCAGCACGGTATGCTTCAAGGCAAAAGCAGCACGGTATGCTTTAAGGCAAATGCAGCGCGGTATGCCTCAGGTAGGACGGTGCGGCAAGCGCCAAGATAAGGGGATAGTCAGGTGTTTTACATATCACATAGTGATAACGCCTTTAGCTCTATTTCGTATTTCAACAGGTGCTTTTGGATGGTGGCGGTTTTTAGGGCAAGGGATTGGATGCTGATTTTCTTGGGGTTTCGTTTTACTTCGGCAATGGTGGCTTTTTTGTCAAAGTCGTTGATGGCAATCAGGTCAATCTCATTGATGCCGCTGTTGTCCCAATAGTTGCCGATGGCGGTAATGGTCTGTTCTTCGGCAAATTTCTGACGAAAATATTTCTCGAGCAGTAGTCCGCTGTATTGTTCGTAATTATTTGTGATATATAATTTTAACAAATCGTATCTCCCCATCTCAATCAAGGATTGATTGGGGTATATAAAGCGGAACCAGAAACGAAGGAAGTTGTCGTCAATAGACCATCGGGTATTGCGACTTTCCGGTTTTGAAAACACAGGCTTGTTTTTAACAATCACAGAATATTGATTCTCAAGGTTTGACAAATAAGCACCCGAATTTTTTCCAATAATGGAGTCAATTTCGCTTTGTGAGGTTTTGCCTGCTGCAATAAGTTGAAGAATAGAGAAATATACACTATAATCCCTCCCAAATTCAGACACAAGCAACTCCTTTCCCTCATTCAAAAAGGGAGAGTCGGGGCGGGTTACAAAGTCGAGCATTTTTTTGAATGAGACCGCTTTTCCATTCATCAATAGCGCTATATAATGCGAGACACCACCTGTAAGGGTGTAGAGAAAGAGCAAATCTTCGGCGTTGAAAGTGGGGTTGTAGTCTTTCAATATCTCTTTGATAGTCTTAATTGTAAATGGTTTGAGGACGATTTTTGAAGTGAGTCGCCCGAATAACGGCTCTTTGTTGCAAAAATAATATAATCACTGTTATTTTAATGGCCGTTAAATTAACCGCAAAAGTATTTACTTTTTATAAATCTCTTTATGTTTTACCATTTCAATGCGCCCGAACTTGGCAAGTTGCTCGGTGTTGATTTTTTTCACACTCCCCACAATCATCCAGGTCACGGGTTGTCCCTGAATGTGTTTTTGATAGAAGGTCTCGATATCGCTGATATTCATCTGGTCAAGAGAGGTGTAGGTGGTCAGGGCGGGGTCGTTGGTGTAGCCGTCCCGTTTGAGCGAAGCAATGCGGGTGGAGATGTCGCGAAAGACCGGATAGTCGTTGGTGAGCATATTGGCCACATTTTGTTTGGCGTATGAAAAGCGATCTTCCTGAATCGGCATCTTTTTGATTAACGAGTCGAGCACCTCCATGGCAGAGAGGGTTTTGTCGGCCTGAGTGGAGAGGGAGGCGATAAAGGAACTGTTTTTCTTGCTGTTGATGGGTTGAGGGATAAGGAAAGAGGAGTTGGTGCCGTAGGCAAAAGAGCGGAGTTCCCGAATCTCCTGAAAGAGGAGGGACGACATTCCGCGCCCAAAGTATGTGTCAAAGAGGTTGGCGGCGTACCGGTCGTTTTCACTCAGGTTTTGTGGACCGGCAATATAGGCATATACAATAGATTGAGTGGCTTTTGGGTCGTCCACAATGAAAATGGTGGGTTGAGGGTGTTGTGCAAAGGCCCTAAAGATTGGCGTTTGAGAAGGGATTTGAATGCGGTCTATAAAATCACCATTCTGCAACAGTTCTGCAACAGTTTCGGAGGAGAGGGCGCCGGAGTAGTGGATGGAACATTCGGTTTGGAGCACCTCTTTAAAGAGGTTGATGAGTTCTGTCCCTTTGAGCGCTTTGATTTCAGAGAGAGAGAGTTGGCGCAGGAATTTGGAATCTTTTCCGTAGAGCACCTGTTGCATCAGGGCTTGAATGGTGTTGGAAGGCGTCTTGAAGAAGCCGCGGTTTTCAAACTTCTTGTTGTCGAGGATCGGTTTCAACTTTTTGGAATCAACCTTGACTTGGTTGAAGAACGATTGCACCAAGTGAAGCGTCTCTTTGATGTGTGGGTCAAAACCGGTGACAGATACTACAAAGTAATTATTTTCAGCTTCAAAATTGAGGGTGGAGCCGAGTTGTTGGAGGGCGCTCCGGAATTGGTCATAGCTGTATTGATCGGTTCCGAGCAGGTGGAGGTAGGTGGCCAACGGGTTGAGGAGGGGCGTTTCTAAAGTGCCTATCCCAAATTTGAATTTGAGGGTAAAGAGTTCATTAATGTTATTTTCACGTACATATAGAGTGAGTAGGGGAGAGAGGGAGGTGGTATGAACATCTTTTTCAAAATCGAGGAAGCGGGGGGAGATCTCTTTGGTTTTGATTTGGGAGAGCGATTGCGCATATTGAGATTCAACACTGCTGTTTTTTAAAGGGATGGGTGCGTAAGGAGGTTTGGAAACCCGCTCTTTGGGATAGCGTCCGCTCTTTTTGGTCACTTCAAAGTAGTTGTCGTTAAAATAGGTGCGGGCGATGCGCACAATATCATCTTTGGTAAGGCTGTCAATCACAGCGCCGCTCTCCAAATGTTTTTCCCAGCTTGCGCCCTGAGAGTAGAGCGCCCTCATCTTGGCTGCGCGGGCGTCGATCGACTCCAATTGCTGCACATAGTTGCGCTTTTGCTCCAACTTCAGGCTCAGGAACGTTTCTTCGCTAAAGTCGCCCTGCCTGACCCAATCGAGGGCCTGTTGCACTGCCTTGACGGAGCGTTTGTTGGAGAGCGAAAGCATATTGGGTACCACAATCACGGCAAGGATGCCTGCATCGTTCAGGCTCAGCGAGATTGCCTGAGCCATCATCACCTTTCCGTTTACCATCAACTTGTCTAAATAACCGGTTCCGTTGGCGTTGTTCAACAGGGAGACCGCAATGTTCAACGCAATTTCGTCGGTATGGTTGGCAGGGACGCCCCTCCATGCCCAAGCCCGCGCTTTGATGATGGGTACCGGAATCTTGAGAATCTCTTTTTGAACACCTACAATCTCGTTGGGTTCAAGCATCTTTCTCTCCGGCTCAACGCCTGCGGGAAGACGTGAGAATTTGGCTTCGATTAGGGGCATCACCTCGTGGGTATCAAAATCTCCGCTCAAAATCAACCCCATATTGGAGGCGACATAATATTTTTGGTAGAACGCTAACATCTGAGAGAGTTGCGGATTTTTCAGGTTTTCGGTGCTCCCAATGATGGGGTAGGCGTAGGGGTGGGGCGCAAAAAAGAACTCCAACACTTTGTTCATGGCCGCCGTCTCCATACGGTCGTCGTACATATTCTTCTCTTCGTACACCGTCTCCAACTCGCTCTGGAAAAGCCTGAATACCGGATTGATAAAACGTTCGCTGGCAATTTCGAGCCATTGATTGATGTATTGAGGGGAGAAGGTGTTGAAGTATTGGGTATCGTCATACGAGGTGCCCGCATTCAGCCCGCTGCCGCCATATTTGGTAATCAAACGGGTAAATTCGTTTGGAATGGCGTATTCCGCAGCACGGATGCTGATTTCGTTGATTTTGTTTTGGATAGAGGCACGTTCCTCTGCATCGAGTGTTTGGGCAAGCAGGTCATATTGCGCGGCGATAGAGTCTAACAGCGCCTTTTCAGCCGTGTAATCGATCGTTCCAATCTTGTCATTTCCCTTAAACATAATGTGTTCAAAGTAGTGGGCAATGCCGGTGTTGGGAGAGTCTTTGGCGCCTGCACGAACCACCACTGAACCAAATACCTTTGGCTGGGAGTGGTCTTCGTTTAGCCACACAGTAAGTCCATTACTGAGTTTATACTCTTTTACGGCAAGTTGTGCAGATGTCTGAAGGGATATGACAGAGGAGAGCAGCATAAATAAAAACGGTTTCATGGTGTAACTTTTAAAGATGATGGATCTATTTTGCAAAGATAGGAATCATTTCGACACGATTGTGAGAAATATTTGTTCAATCCAAATAAAAGACCTACCTTTGCCGCCCTTAAATCAGAGTGCATCACACTCTAATAAATTATTAAAAAACCAACTAATAAACTCTTTTGCATGGCAGCTTATTTAACAGCAGACAAAAAGCAGGAGATTTTTGGACAGTACGGGCAGTCTAATAGCGACACCGGCTCTCCCGAGAGTCAGGTAGCGCTATTTTCTTACCGTATCGCACACCTCACCGGGCATTTGAAATCCAACAAAAAGGATTACAATACGCAACGTTCGCTTTTGCGTCTGGTAGGGAAACGTCGTCGCCTTTTGGACTACCTGAAGGCCAACGATATTGAGCGGTATCGGAGTATCGTGAAAGCCCTGAATTTGCGTAAGTAGATTCCCGTTTTGAAAATCTTGAAACAGATGCGCGGAGAGGACTTGCTCTACTGATGCAGAGAAGTCCTCTCTTTTTTTGAAATCATTAGATTATATATGAATATTATTAAGAAGACCATCACGTTAGAAGATGGCAGAACCATCGAGATTGAAACCGGAAAGTTGGCCAAGCAGGCAGACGGCTCAGTGGTTGTAAAAATGGGTGGCACCATGTTGTTGGCCGCCGTAACTTGCGCCAAAGAGGCGAAGGCCGAAGTCGATTTTATGCCCCTTTCGGTAGAGTACAAAGAGAAGTATGCCGCTGCGGGTCGTTACCCGGGCGGATTCCTCAAGAGAGAGGGACGTCCCTCCGATTACGAAATTTTAATCTCTCGACTTGTGGACCGCGCATTGCGCCCACTCTTTCCGGAAGATTTTCATTCAGAGGTTTTTGTAAATGTGTTTTTAATCTCTGCCGAGAAAGGATCGATGCCCGATGCTTTGGCCGGTTTGGCCGCTTCGGCTGCATTGGCTGTGAGCGATATCCCCTTTAACGGCCCCGTTTCCGAAGTACGTGTGGCGAGGATTAACGGACAGTTGGTGATCAACCCCTCTTCCGAGGCGCTCAAAGAGGCCGACCTCGACATTATGGTGGCCGCCACCTACGAAAACATTATGATGGTAGAGGGCGAAATGAAAGAGGTGAGCGAGAGAGATATGCTCGACGCCATTAAGTTTGCCCACATTGAGATCAAGAAACATTGCGAGGTGCAAAAAGAGCTCTCCGAATTGGCAGGAAAGTCGCAAAAGCGCATCTATTGCCACGAAGAGAATGACGATGTATTGCGTCAGGCCGTGCAAGACTTCTGTTACGAAAAGTGCTACGCCATTGCCAAGTCGGGCGCCGACAAACAGGTGCGCACCGACTCCTTTGACGCGCTTAAAGAGGAGTTTATCCTAACCATCCCCGAGGAAGAGTTTGACGATGCCAAACAAATTATGGTGAATCGCTACTACCATGCGGTAGAAAAAGAGGCGATGCGCAATATGATTTTAGACGAAGGTGTTCGCCTTGACGGCCGCAACACCACCCAAATCCGCCCAATATGGTGCGAAATCGATTACCTCCCCGGAACGCACGGCTCCGCCATCTTTACACGTGGAGAGACCCAATCGCTCACCACCGTCACTCTTGGGACTAAATTAGATATGAAAGAGATAGACGATGTGCTCAACCAGAGTACCGAACAGGTGGTGCTTCACTACAACTTCCCTCCCTTCTCCACAGGCGATGCGAAACCCTACCGTGGCACCGGTCGGCGTGAGGTGGGACATGGAAACTTAGCCCTCCGTGCCCTCAAGTCGATGATCCCCACAGGCGAGGCGAACCCCTACGCCGTGCGGATTGTGTCGGACATTTTAGAGTCAAACGGCTCCTCCTCTATGGCTACTGTCTGCGCCGGAACGCTGGCCCTGATGGATGCCGGTATCCAAATTGCCAAGCCGGTATCCGGAATTGCCATGGGTTTGATAACAGACGTCAAAACCAATAAGTTTGCCATCCTTTCCGATATTTTGGGCGACGAAGACCACTTGGGCGACATGGACTTTAAAGTGACCGGAACGCTCGACGGAATCACCGCCACCCAGATGGATATTAAGGTGGACGGCCTCCCCTACGAAGTGTTGGAGCAGGCGTTGGAGCAGGCGCGTCAAGGGCGTATGCACATTATGGGCGAGATGATGAAGACCATCAGCGAACCGCGTCCCGAGCTTAAGCCGCACGTACCGCGCATTGTACAAATCACCATCCCCGCCTCCTTTATTGGCGCTGTGATTGGCACCGGCGGCAAGGTGATTCAGGAGATTCAAAAGACAACCGGTACGGTGATCACCATTACCGAGGAGGGAGAATTTGGAATTGTGGACATCTTTGGAGAGAACAGAGAGGGCATGGACGCCGCCCTTGAGCGCATCAAACTCATTACCGCCGTTCCCGAAGTGGGAAAGGTATATAATGGTAAAGTGATGTCTATCCTTGAGTTCGGCGCTTTTGTAGAGATATTGCCCGGAAAAGAGGGGTTGCTTCACATTTCGGAGATAGATTGGAGGAAGTTGGAGCGAACAGAAGATGTAGTAAAAGTAGGCGAAAGGGTGGACGTGAAACTGCTTGAAGTTGATGAGAAGAGCGGAAAACTGCGCCTATCCCGCAAGGCGTTAATCCCCAAGCCGGAAGGCTACGTAGAGCCTGAGCGCAGGCCCAGACCCGACCGAGATAGCCGCGATTCCGGCTCTTATGGTGGCGACCGTCGCGGAGGCAGTGGCGACCGTTTTGGAGGCGACCGTTTTGGGGGCGACCGTTTTGGAGGCGACCGCCGTGGTGGAGACAACCGCGGAGGCGACCGTGGAGGCGACCGCCGTCCACCGAGAAGGTGACCGCCGTCCACCACAGAGGTGATAGAAAATAGTATCATTGTTTGGTAAAAATTCATCATTTCACGACTGCTTCTTCCCCTAAATTTGTCCTCAATAATTGAGGTATTATGATGAAGAAAAATTTTTATAGACTCCTGACCGTTATAGTATTGATTACTACAGCATCAGGAGTCTTTTTTGTGGATTGCTCCGATTCCAAAACAGCGACAAATATGGGTGTGGGGTCACAAATTAGCCTGAAACGTATTGATTTGCCGGAAACAGAGGGAGTGTCGGGTTTCGTTCCCAACGCACCGGTACGGAGTGTGGGGCTATACGGCTTCTACTACAACATGGCGAAAGATGCGGTTGATGTGCAGTCCAATGAAGGCTCGCTCACCTTTTCGGTGCGGAAAAGAGCGCCCAAACACGAAATCTATCTTCCGGGCTTCTATTTTGGCAATGAGGATATGTGTATAGGGACATCGGCCTTCTCCGAAAAGTCAATCAGAACGGAGTATCAAGTGCTCGACTGGAGCACCGCCACCTTGGAGATGCACGGGACTAACGACCAAGTTGAAACGCAGACTACTGCTTATATCTCCAGAATTTTTCCGGCAATACGCTACATTTCCAACAGCAAAGCCTATACGTGGGAGAGTGGCTCTGTGGCCTTTGATATGATTGGGTACCTCAATCCCTCAGGCAACGTGACGGTGCACAATCTTTACAACGGCAACTTCCATGCAGATGGAACCGATTTGGGCGCACCGTGGCTTATGCTGTGGAATACGACCGAGCCGGAAGATGAAATCTTTCCACTGATGATCACCTTGCAACACAAGCCTTTGGAAATAAAGGCTTCTCTTCAGGAAAAATCGCTGCTCAATCTCTCCTTTGAAGAGAAGGCGGGGCAGGTGTGCGTGATGCTCCTCAAAGGCGATATGCGTGTTACCGGCCCTGAAATTGCGTTATGGCAATCATCCGTCCCACAATATGCCCTTGAGGAGGCGCGTTTTTGGAGCCGTGCTCTTTCGGCATTTCCATTAGAAAATGTGGAAACATATAAAATAAACGAAAAGACCAAACGTGTAACCATTACCAATAGATTTATATATGATACCATAACAGACGATTGGGGTACGCAGCCGCTCTATATTGCGCCCGTTCCGCCTGTCACGGCAAGGGCCTCAGAATCGGGGTATCCGGTGAAATGGGAGAGGGAGAAAATTTATCGCTCCGGTGTAGCCACGCTGTTGGGCTGGTTTCAATATGCAGAAGGGAAGCAAGTTACATACTCAATACCCATTCCCGAATCGCTTGACAATATGTACGCAAGCATTGGCGTTAAAAATGACCCTTTTTTGGAATCGTTGGTGACAAAGTTGGAGACGTTCTGCCTGTTGCAATACCCCTCTTTCAAACCAAAAAAGAACAATTTAGACTTTAAAGAGTTGATTGAGGTTATCCCTACCATATCAAATAAAGAGTTGCGGGATGATATCTATCGGATTCTACCGGACCACTTTGCGAGCATGTATGCGACTAACGTCATGAATACCGTGTATCAACCCGCCGGAGGACAAGCGTTCCTGCAAAACAACAGCAACTATTCATCTGACAAACACTATGATAAGGAGTGGTATAACGGACGCCATTTAGATATTGCCTGGTTGTATGCATACCACATCAATCCCGACGTTATTGAGCATCTTTGGCCTTTAATGGCAGGGTATTACACCTATTTTCGCATACACCATGACTGGGCGTGGAGCGGTGTGGCTACCCAAATGGTGGGGCGATCACTCACTACAGACGGAATCAACTTCGCTTTTGAAGGGATTCTTGCCGCCGCCCGTTTGGCGCTGATGGCGGGAGATATGCACATATACAATGATGCCACCTATTTGGCAGCCAAACAGAACGTAACTTCAATAGGTTCGTTTGACAACCCGCGCTGGGTGCAGTTTATCGATTACGCCCACCGACATGACTACGCCGGGCCGGCCACCCGCATCCCTGTGGAAGAGGTGTATAGCTTTTTTATGTCGATGTACAATGAATTTTATGGCACCGATCTGGCAGACCAACGCAGCATTACCGCCATGAGCAACGGCCTCAACTGGAACAATCCCGCACAGTTACGCGAATACACCACCTACCGCTATGGCAAAAATTTTGTGCATCAATACCTTGGTTTAGACGTTAGCCTTCCGGATTGGTACGACAAAGACGGAATAGAGCCGGCCTCCGGAAAACCCTTCTCATCCATCAGAACCCATAAGCCGGCCGCCATGCACATTTTGACCCGTGCACTGCTCTTTGGGGAGCAATCAGAACAATTGAACCACTACTTGGATGCGGCCTACATTCAGCAACAATATGGACCTTACATTCGCTCGTTGCAAGGGGTTATCCAATCGAATCTGCCGCAGGCATGGGTTCCCGTAAACAGTGCACGAGTTGTACATAATGAGTGGGACGGAGAGGATAAAACCCTTACCACCAAACTTATAGGCACACGAAACGCTTCCGGGCATTTTGATTTTACTTGGCGTCAACCCGATATTGCTGCACTTAAAACCCTCGAAATCTCAACGCTGATTGCTCTTTTGCCCAACGCGGGGCCAAAACCCCTATCGGTGACGGTCAACAACAAGAACGTTCGTTATTACGAAATTCCGGGGGGCTTTTACCGATTTGATTTGAAGATAAAGAGGGACGAGGCTTACAATGTGGTAATCACCTACGCCGCCACTGCTGCCGATACCGTTGCCGATACCGTTGCCGCCGCCGCCACTGACGATACCGCTGCCGCCACCGCCAACCCTGTTGATATTTAAGATTTTGCAATATGAAAAGATATTTTTTTTTCGCGTTTCTGCTTTTAACTATCGGAGCGATAGCCCAGAATCAAGAGGCTGAAAGTGTTCAGGAGACCAAAAATCTTAAAGTTAAAATTGTTAACAAGAGAGGTAAGGCTGTGAAAGGTTCCAACATCTTCTTTACCACCACTATTGAAAATGTTGCCGTTCCAATGGGGAGAAAAGGGGTATCCTTTATTAAAACAGCGCTTCCGGATGATACCCTAACGGTGGCTACCATAACCGACATACTTATCATTCCTGTTTCTGCCCTCGATTCGCTCACCCTCTGCGTACTAAACAAAAAGCATTATGTGGTTCGGGGAGACAACAACTATACCTACGACTTGGGCTATGTTACCGTATCCAATAATGACAATGCGATGCCTGTCAAAAAATTGAATATGAGAGATAAAGGAGGTTATGCAGATTTAGCGAGTTACCTTCAGGGCAGGGTTGCGGGCGTTCAAGTAGTTTCGGGGGAGAACGCCGAGAAGGTGGTGATTATTCGCGGGATAAACACTTTTCACGGAGATGTGGGCGCTTTAGTGGTGGTTGACGGTGTTGTATATGAGAGTTTTGATATGGCCAACCGCAGTGTAAACATAAGAGACATCAAATCGGTGGATATCCTTATGGATGGTTCCCTTTACGGCATCAGGGGATCGAATGGCGTTATTGTGGTAACCACACAAATTGGAGTTAAGGAGTAGTGGTCAGGATGCCCGAGGTTTGTTCAGGTCAATTTTGCAGTTTCAAAAAAATGGCGTACTTTTGCTTCCGATGACAACCACCGAAATCATAGATGAAATTACGCCTCTGTCGGACAGGGATTGTTTTGTGGTAATGGAGCGGAAAAAGCAGGAGTTTGACTTTCCGATTCATATTCACAACGAATGTGAAATCAATTATATAGAGAATGCCAAAGGGGCACAGCGGGTGGTGGGGGATTCGGTGGAGGAGATTGACGATTTTGAGCTTGTACTCATTACGGAGCCTCGTTTGGAACATGCTTGGTTTACCCACAAATGTACTTCTAATTCTATCTATGAAGTGACGATTCAGTTCCCAACCAACATTCTTGATCCCTCTTTGTTGGGGAAAAATCAGTTCCGTTCGATTGACAACATCCTGAACTTAGGCAAACGCGGACTCTCTTTTTCGCGTAGTGACATCCTTGACATCAGGCCGTTGATTGTGGATTTGGTGCGCGATCGGGAGGGGGGATTCAATTCGGTGGTGAAATTTTTGAAATTGTTGAACGCTATTTCCAATGCCCAATCGGCCAGAGTGTTATCAAGTTCTTCTTTTGCGAATGTCAGTGAGAAGTTCGATTCAAGAAGGGTTGCCAAAATAGTAGCGTATCTTAATGAGCACTATAAGAGTCAGGTTAAACTCGAAGAGCTTGCGCACGTGGTCAACATGAGCATTTCATCCACAGTCAAACTAATTAAACTTCACACAGGTAAAAATTTTATAGATTGTTTGAACGACATTCGGTTGGGGAAGGCGATTCGCGCCATGCTCGACAACTCCACGCAGCCCATATCGGACATTGCCTACCTGAGCGGATTTAATAATCTATCCAATTTCAACCGCACCTTTAAATCTAAAAAGGGGTGTACGCCCCGCCAATTCAGGGAAAATTACGCCAAAAGAAAGTTTGTGGTGTAAAAAATAGTACCATTGTTTGGTGGAAATTCATCATTTTTTTACGGGGGTTCTTTACTAAATTTGTCTGTTGAAAAAAAGGATTTTCACAGAGAATATAGCTATTTTAATACCTAACACTTAAAAATTTATGAGAAAACTTGTACTGACAGTCGCATCACTCCTATTGGTTGTGGGGGTGGTGTTGTGTGGTTGCAGTGAAACGGACAATGACCGAACACTTGGTCATATGGACGGTCCCAAAATCACCATTGAGAAGATCACGATCAACGGAGTTGAGTATGCGCCCAAAGACACCATTGAAATTGCAGGTGCTTCGGAGGTGATTATCGACTACATTGTTGAGTGTGAAAGCGACATTATGTTGATTAACGACTACTACGTTTCGGGATCCACGGGCGCTCTGCTCGAGGGGCGCAGCCGGAGTGATCTGGCCGCGTCCGGGTCGTTGAGGCGCTATTCGGGCAGGCTCTTTTGCGACACCTTTCTGCCTTTCCGTTGCGGATTCAGAATCTTTGCAGCCGACTCGTACGGTGGTACCGATTCAAAGGGATTCTACCTGAGGTTGCCCGCCTCAGGGTTGAGCGGGGTTCCGGGGAACACGCCCCTCTTTACCCACTCAGGTCGAAACTTTGGGCCGGGGCAGGGCGATGCCAACTGTTCGTTTGGCAAAGTGGTTCAAAATGGCTTCTGCAATGGCCGCTATACGCAGGCCGATTTGGCAGGAGCCAACACTTCATCTTCTGCAGGCGCTGCTGAGCGGGCGCGCTCACACGACTTTGGATCTGCCTATATGGATGGCAGGTTGGTGATGTTCTCTCCCCACCGGTTTAACCATGTGATTCCGGAGAACACCCCTGTGGTGCAAACGCCAACCTCCAATTTTTTACCTTTTGTTATAAGGTACTACACAAACACCGAACCAAACACCACTTTTGCAGATATTTCGGTAACCAAATTTAAACGTTTGGATCTCTTTACCTCTTCAATGTGGAACTCGCTTACTACCAACGAGCAATTGCAGTATTTGGCAGACAGCTTTATGGCAACCACCACTGAGGAGGTTGTCTATCCCGAAGGAGTTGGGTACTATTTCTACTACACTACCGGACAGGATGAGGCCCATAAATTGACGGCAGCTCCATGCAATCAAGCGAAATGGGTTCCCGGCTTTGACGGTACTTTCTTTGGAATCATCTACGTCAGGAATACGGGAACGCCTACCTCGTATGCCCAGTATGATTTAAAAATCTATAAATTCTGGATTTAACCAACCTAAAACGATACCAATATGAAAAAGATACTTTTTACAGCAATATTTATAGGGTTGGTTTCTACTCAACTCGTTGCACAGAATAGAGTTACCGGTCGCATTGTTGACGAGCGAAATGAACCGTTGGCAGGCGCCTACGTTGTGGTGGTAGGCAAGATGACAGGAACCACTGCCGATGCGCAGGGGAGGTATGCCATCAATGCAGAGCGAAATGAGACGCTCCGTTTCTCGTTTATAGGTTATGAAGAGAAAGAGGTGAAGGTTGGATCGGGCAGTGTGGTTGACGTTGCCCTTTTCCCAAGTTCAACAGTGCTTGAAGAGGTGGTGGCGATTGGTTACGGATATGTAGCCAAGAGCGACCTTTCGGGTGCAGTAGGCTCTCTAAAGGGGTCAACGTTAGTGCAATCTGCTCCGGTTTCCCTCAGTCAGGGACTTCAGGGGCGTTTGGCCGGCGTGCTGGTGCAACAGATGGACGGCGCTCCGGGCAGTGGCGTTTCGATCGAGATTCGCGGCGCCAACTCCTTCACGGGCGGTACCCAGCCGCTCTACGTTATCGACGACATTCCATACGACTTCCCCTCGGTTCCGGGCGCAGCACAGAACGACTACTCTTCGGCCTCTCCGCTTGGACTTCTTGTCAATCCCAATGATATTCTTGCAATTGAGATATTAAAAGATGCTTCGGCAACGGCCATCTATGGCTCACGCGGCGCCAATGGCGTGGTTCTGATCCGAACCAAGCAGGGGCAGGTTGGAAGGGCAAAAATTGACGTCAATGTAAATCAGGGGTGGTCGATCATCAACAGGACCATCAATGTTTTGGATGCCCAAACTTATGCAAAACTCTATGTAGAAGGGCGTTTAAACTCCTCTCTCTACGACGTGGACACCGAATATTTGGCACAAAACAATATGAGGTACGCCGATGTATTTGGAACCAAACCGGATCTTACCGATGTGGAGTACTACAAGACCCACTTTACCAATTGGCAGGATGAGATATTCCAGATTGGTCGGCTGACGGATGGAACGTTTTCGATTTCGGGCGGCACCAATGCCATTAAATATATGGTGAGCGCCAGCGCGGTTGACCAGACAGGGATTCTGATCAGTTCGGGCTACCAACGCGCCGGTCTTCGCATGAATCTTTCAGGCAACGTCTCTCCAAGGGTGAAATTTCGTTTCACTTCCAACTTTGCCTGGGACAACAACCGTTTTGTACGCACCGGCTCCGATGTGGGGCAACAGGGGGGTGTGATCAAATCGGCGTTGCGCTATCCGCCCATATATCATGTACGCACTTCGGAGGGCGAGCTTGCCGATGAATGGGGAGACGCCTCCAATCCGCTTACCTACGTTACCTCCCAAAAGAACGAAGTTGAAAGCGTAAAAAATACGGTTAACGGTCAATTGGAAGCACAAATATTTAAGACCCTTACATTCCAAACCCGTTTGGCTGCCGATTATGGAACATCAACCCGTTCTCAGTACCTTCCCATTGGCGTGCGCGAGTCAAAAACAGGTATGGCCTACAACCGCCAAAACCGAAGTACCAAGATGGTGAACGAGAACATTCTGACCTACAACGAAACCTTCAATAAGGTTCACAAACTGACCTTGATGGGGGCGTTCACCTGCGAGGTCGGACGGGGAACATGGAGGCAAAATGAGATGGACGACTTTGTGAATGACATTTTGCAGGACAACCGTATGCAGGCCGGTCAGGGGATTGCCAAAATTAGCAACGGCCGTTCCATGACCACACTTGCATCGTTTTTGGGTCGTGTCAATTATACCATGAGGGAAAAATATATCCTTACCGCCTCTATTCGTGCAGACGGCTCAAGCAAATTTGCGGTGAACAACAAGTGGGCCTACTTCCCCTCCGGCGCCATTGCGTGGCGGATCGATCAGGAGCCTTTCTTGAAACAGCTTGGCATTTTTGATGAGTTGAAACTTCGACTCGGCTACGGAGAGACGGGAAATCAGGGAATCTCGGCGTACCAATCGATGACCGATATGTCGGCCAATCCGTATGCTTTTGACGGTCAGTTGAGGATGGGGGTTTATGTAAATCCCTCAGGATTAGGTAACGACTTTCTAAGCTGGGAAACTACCAAACATGCCAACGCGGGGATAGATATAAGTTTGGTCAAAAACCGCCTGCAATTTACGGTGGATGTCTATCACAAAGAGACTGTGAACCTGCTACAAACGAAAGAACTTCCCCTTAGTTTGGGCTACTCGAGCCGTATGCTGAATATGGGTTCGCTGCAAAATGAAGGTTTGGAGTTTACCGTGAACGCCATACCCGTTGCCAAGCGGAATTTCTACTGGAATGTGAACTTCAATATCTTCTCCAACAAAAGTAAAGTGCTCTCCCTTGGCGGCGAAGAGGAACAGACCGTATCGAGGGTCGCCTCCAATGTAGAGCCATTCAGGCTTCGTGTGGGCGCACCCCTTGGAGAGATTTGGGCGCTGAAGGTTTTGGGGATTTACCAAAATATGGATGAGGTGATGGCAGACGGCTATTGGGACAACGACCCCAAGCAGGCACAATTTATGGTAGGAGAGTACCGATACTTCAACCCAAGGGGCACCGGACAGGAGGTTGGGCCTCCCGAAAATATGAGGGATGCCGTTATTGTGGGGCACACCAACCCCAAGTTTCTGTTTGGCCTGAACAACAGCTTCAGCATCTATAATTTTGACATCTCCATCTTCATCCAAGGCTCTTACGGAAATGACATTGTAAATACTTCAAGATGGGATATGTTGAAAGATATTGGGGGATCGTCGAGCAACATCACCTGGGAGGTATATAACAACCTTTGGCGCGGCGAGGGTACCGGCAACAAATATCCAAAGAGTATCGATTCCCGAAAAAGGTATCGCGACTACTTCTCAGACGTTTATGTGGAGGATGGCTCGTATATTAAACTCAAGAGTGTGAATGTGGGTTATACGTTTAATCTGAAGAACCAAAACTTTATCAGGACGCTCAAATTGTCTGCCATTGGCACCAACCTCTATTGCCTGACCAACTACACCGGTTTTGATCCTGAGGTGAATGCGTTTAATACCGACCCCAGAAGGCGCGGAGTGGATATGGGCAACTACCCCGGTAGCATGATGCTGTCGTTCAATCTGCAAGCCACATTTTAACCACAATTAAAATTCTACAATGATGAAAAAGATATTAGTTTATGTAACGATAGTCGCCCTGTTTGGCGCGACATCCTGTTCCGATTTTTTGGAAGAGAAGGTGTATGACTTCTACACCCCCGGCAATATGTACTCTACGGAGGACGATGCCATTACAGCCATTGCCGGTGTTTATCAAGTATTTACCGATTTCAATTTTATGCGTTCCGAGTTCTTTCAACTGATTGACCTTGATCAGGACCACGGGTGTGCCGAGGGTTGGATTATCAACAACGGTTTTGCAGACGGCAACTGGCAGAATACCAATACCAAATTTAAGAATGGTTGGGAGTGCCTCTACAAAATGATTGAGCGCGCCAATGTGGTGGTTGAAAATATTCCAGACATTACCAACTGCCGAGAGGCGGTAAAGAATCAGGTGTTGGGCGAGGCTCATTTTTTGAGGGCTTTCTGCTACTTCCACTTAGTAAGGCTTTGGGGCAGGGTTCCGCTGCGCTCCGTCATGTTCTCGCCAAGCAATTTTGAGTATTCCGCACCCAGAGAGGAGATTACAACAATCTATACCCTCATTATCGACGATCTGAAGAAAGCAGAAGAGTTGATGGTGTGGAAGAATGACCCCATACTTCAAAGCGGCAGAGCCAACAAGGCGGCTGCAAAGGCCCTTTTGGCCAAGGTCTATCTCTACATTGCAGCCGCTTCCAAGCAAGATGTATCTATTTGGGTAAAAGTGGGGTGGCAGCCCGGCGTCTCCGGATCATCGGTCTCCACACAAACCGTGACGAATGAAGTTGTGCTGGTTAACAAGACGGGGAACCCATTCAATGTGACTGCTCAAATGGCAGGATATGAGAATTATAACTCGGAACAATATTTCCAGCTCGCAAAGGAGAAAGCAGGCGAATTGATTATCCTTGAGGGTCAAACGAATGGATTCAGGCTATGCGAAAATTTTATGGATAACTTTAAGGGCTTTGGGGTGAACAACGAAAAGAACGTGGAGAACATTTGGAACCTTGAGCCAAGTGGGGGCAATGCCAATACGCTATATGATTACCAACAATTTATGGGTTACAAGGGAGATCAAAGCTCCGTAACGGGATTTGGGCGCGGATATATGCTCGTGGGGAACTCCTTCTACAATTCCTATAAAGAGGAGTGGTATGGGGCGCAATACTGTATGAACAACGGGGTAAAAGAGTTGGTGGAACTTGCAGGCAAAACAGATGCCTCTCTGGGGTATTACGATATACCCTCGCCAAACCGTCACCTCCGCGATGAGCGTATTGAGCTTGGTTTTAAACATGGCTATACCCGTCTCAACAACAACGCCACTGATGCCGACTACATGAAGCCCCGTTTTTGGTTCTTCCCCCAAACGGAGAAGAACTACTATACCTTGGCGGAGTGTGGCGCACCCGATAATGATACGTGGGTATCGGGCGATTACCAAAGGTCAGATTCCGATACGGGCTGTACCACAAAATATGATTGGTATTCAAATGTTTCGGGGCTTCGTTATACAGATGCCAGCGTATCGTTTCTTCGCTATGCCGATGTGCTCTTGATGTATGCCGAGGCGTTGAACGAGGTACAAGGCCCTGTGGCTTATGATGAACTCGGACACAATGCCATCTACTACCTAAATAAAATACGTATAAGGTCGCGTGCCATACCCATCCCTGAAGATGGCAATGTAGCCTGCTATGGCGACGACTCCTTCAATGCAAGTTTTCCCTTTTTGAACACTCGTGAGGGGTTCCGCTCCTTTGTATTGGAAGAGCGGGGACGCGAGTTGTATTATGAGATGAACCGCGTATTTGACATGAAGCGTTGGGGGATTTATCATTCGGTGATGAACAGGTTGGATGCCATTCGTCAAATGAACAAAGCGCGTTTGCCCAAACATATACTCTTCCCCATTCCGATTGAAGAGCGAAGGGCCAATTCGGCCATTGGCATGAGTGATGATAATAATGGATGGTAATCTTTTAGGTGATGGTTAAAAAACTATTCTGCCTCCTCTCCCTGTCGTTTTTTCTTTTGTCCTGCACCTCTAAACCGGGTGAAGAGGAGGAAGATGATAACGGCGGGGGAGAGGAGAATAAGGAAGAGGAGATGAAGCCCAACCTTGTTTCGGTAAGGAGTTTCTTGGTGGACAAACAGGCCACCGCGGAGACAGCAGCCCTTTTCTACAACCTCAAGACGCTCTCGAAAACCAAATACCTGATTGGGATGCACGAGAATGAGGGCAAGATGCTCACTGCTTCCGGAAATTTGACCGGACAGGCTCTTTACGGCACGGACTATATGTTTATCACCGACTATTTGCGCAATACAGGGTCGTGGTATGTGAACAAACAGAATGAGATTAGAGACAAGATCAAGGCGCGCTACAAGAGGGGCGAGGTAGTAGTGATGTGCTGGCACTACCGAAATCCAATTGAGGGCGAACCCGATAACTTTTATTGGAGTAGCCTCACAGACGCCAATCCTACGCAGCAAAACATTGTCCCGAGGCTCATACCCGGGGGGAGTCACCACAACAGATTCAAGGCTTCGCTCGATATTGTGGCCGACTTTGCCAACACCTTAGTGGATGACAACGGCAAAAAGATCCCTGTCATCTTCCGTCCCTTCCACGAACAGAGTGGCAACTGGTTTTGGTGGGGCGTTCCCCACCACTGTACGCAGGAAGAGTATATCAAATTGTGGAGGTTCACGGTGGAATATCTTCGCGATACAAAAGGAATCCACCACTTTCTCTATGCCTACTCTCCCAATGGGAACACATCGAATGAGAGCACGTTTTTAGGTACTTACGGATACCCGGGCGATGATTATGCAGATATTATCGGGGTGGACTACTACTTTACCAACACCACAATTACCGCCTGTCAGGGGCAGTTGGATTTGATTGTCAAGTTGGCCAAAGAGCGGAAAAAGGTTGCGGCATTTACCGAAACAGGTTACGATCAGGATAAATATGCCAAGAGGGATGATATCTTTACGGCATTGTATGCCCCTCTTATCTATAACCGAGAGATTGCCTTTTTGATGTTTTGGAGTGGCGACCACTACATTCCGGCCAATACCTACACCAATTTCACCACTTATGTTAAAACGCCGAGGGTAGTCACCTCGTTTAATATGCCCAATATGTTTGTTTTTCCAACTCAATAGACCTGTATGAACGCAACGCTTTTGCTCCGCTCTGTTGGCCTCTTTTCCGCCGCACTTTTTGGCGCCCTTTCAGCGGGTGCCCTTTCGACAGATGTCCCTTATGCGGGTGTTCTTTCAGTAGGCGCCCTTTCAACGGGTGCCCTTTCGACAGATGTTCCTTATGCGGGTGTTCTTTCAACGGGCGCTCCGTCAACGGGCGTTCCGTCAACAGGTGCTCCTTTGAAAACTGTTGTGCTGCCCGGAACCGTAACGGCGGATCAGGTGGTGCTGTTTTGGGAGAAACCTGCCGATTATCAGAAGATTAAAGATTATCGCATCTTGCTCGACGGCAAGGAGATTGGGCGTACCAAACAAAACTTTTTCAGGGTCACCTCCCTCTCCGCCGCCACAGCGTATTCGGTAACCATTTCTCCAACAGGCAAAAACATTGAGTCGAAAGAGGGCAAGATAACGTTTACAACCACACCTGCCGGCAAACGCCATCATGTGAAAGAGTATGGAGCCAAAGGAGATGGCAAAACAATCGACACCAAGGCAATACAGGCAGCTATCGACGAGTGCTCGCCCTACGGAGTAGTAGATATCCCCAAGGGCGAGTACATCGTCGGTGCACTCTTTGTTGAGAAAGACAACATCACCATTGAACTTGCAAAAGGTGCTGTTTTAAAGGCAGTTATTGATTTAGATGCTTTCCCTGTTGTCAAAACCCGTTACGAGGGGCGTGAACGGGACGCCTATTCCAGCGTGCTGAATATTGGGTCATTGGGAGAGAAAAGGTCTAAGAACATTCGGATTTGCGGTCAAGGAACGATTGATAATCAAGGCTCTATTCTCGCCAATATGCAAATTGAGGCAAGAGATCGTTCTTCACGTTCCCACGGCTTGCCCATCATCAACTGCGACGATGTATCCATAGATGGAATCACTGTGACCAATCCCTGTACCTGGAATGTGCATCCAATTTATTGCAAAGGAGTTACAACCATCGAAGCCACCATGCTCTCCGACAAAATGGGGTTGTCGAATGCAGATGGCTGGAACCCCGATTCGTCGAAAGATTGTTACCTGATCAATTCGGTGTTGGAGTGCCACGACGACCATGTTGCCATTAAGTCGGGTACAGACGCCGAGGGGAGAAGGGTTGGGATTCCCTCAGAAAACATATTTGTCTATCACTGCCTCTTTAAGCACGGAGGAGGGATTGCCGTAGGAAGTGAAATGTCAGGCGGGGTGAGAAACGTGTGGTTTGAAGATTTGGTCATAGAGAACAGCGACCGCGGATTTCACGTTAAATCGCGTCCGGGCAGGGGAGGGGTGGTCGAAAATATCCATTTTCGCAATATTGTGGTGGAGAGGACAGGGCGCTGGGGTATTTCGGTCGATATGTGGTACTATGTGCAGGAACACATTACCGGTAGCCGCAAGCCCGAAGAGATTCCCACGTTCCGCGGTATTACATTTGAGAATATTCTCATCAAAAGTGCACAGGGCAATCCTATTCAGGTAATTGGACTTGAGGAGAATCCCATCACAAACATCCTGTTTAAAAATGTAACCATCGAAAAGAACGATGGAGAGGTGGTGCTTCGTAATTGCAGGAACATTACCTTTGAAAATGTAAGAATAAAAGATAAACATTGGGCAAACAACCATTTTGAATGATGAAAAAAGTATTTGTATTTATTTTATTATCGCTATGCTTTTCAAGCGCATACGCAGAATTTTATAACGTAAAAAAGTTCGGCGCCACAGGCAATAAGGCCGATTATGCCACCAAGGCGGTGCAGGATGCCATAGATGCCGCTGCAAAAGCGGGTGGCGGTACGGTCTATTTTCCCGCCGGAGAATACCTCTGTGCCCAGATAAACCTGAGGGACAACATTACCCTCTACATCGACAGCGGAGCAAAACTTTGGGCTTCGAACAAAGAGGAAGATTACTTCGAAAAATTTTATTGTGAGGATACCGCCGGGGATGGGATTCCGATGATGATCTATGGTAATGGCGTTAAAAATGTGACGATTACCGGAGGGGGAATCATAGAGGGACAGCCCGAATACTACACAAGGCCCTCTACGGGAAATGATTTCCGCAGAGATGACTACGATGCAGCCATTGAAGCCGGTGTTGAGATGATTGCAAGCAGGTGGAGAAACCGAATCTCCACAATCTATATGTACAACTGCATAGACGTCAGAATCAACAACATTACCATTCAGAACTCTTCGGCATGGCCTTGCCATTTGCGCTTCTGTGAACGGATATACCTTGATAATATATATGTATTCAGCAAATTGGAGGTGGCGGCCAACTCCGATGGCTTTGACATTGACGGGTGTAAGGACATTGTGATTTCCAACTGCATTATGGAGGTGGGAGACGACGGTATCTGCTTTAAAAGCACCAAGTGGCACGATGGGTACCGCAACTGCGAAAACGGTTTGGTGACCAATTGTGTGATCCAAAGTTCATCCACCGCATTTAAGATAGGTTCGGAGAGTTACGGCGATATTCGTAACATAAAGTTTACCAATTGTATTGCCAAAAATACCAATCGGGCCATCACCATCTTTTGCCGAGACGGGGCATTGGTGGAAAACATCACCTACTCCAATCTTGACGTGGAGTGTCGCAGGTACGGAGTGGCCTGGTGGGGAAGCGCCGAACTCGTTAGAATCATGGTACTCAAGCGGAGAGAGGCGTCAAAAATAGGTACAATCCGGAACATCACCCTCCGCGACATCCGCGCAAGGGTCCAAGGGTCGAGTTGGATAAAGGGATTTGAAGGTATGCAAAACATTGAAAACGTACTGATTCAAAATGTGGACATCGTTATTGAACCTGAGCACACCCCCGACAAAAGGGCGCGGGAGGGAATTACCATCGCCAATGCCCAAAATATTTTTGTGGACAACCTAAAAGTGACGTGGAGGGGTGAACAGCAGCAGAAGTGGAGCCACACCCTTATACTTGACAATGTTGACGATGTTGAGTTAAAAAGATTTAGAGTTGACCATCAACCGAAAGGGTTTGAGGAGGTCTATCAAGTGAAAAAAGTAACCAACTTAACCATAGAGAAATAATGAGAACGCTTATCCTATTATCCACACTATTTTTCGCCGTTGGCCTGTCGGCGGAAGAGCGCATCCAACTTCGCCTCCTTCCCGGAACGGTAAGCGACAAAGAGGCTATGATTTTTTGGGACAAACCACAGGATTACAAACAAATTGCAACCTATTCCATTTTTTTGAACGGCAAAAAGGTGGGAAGTTCTGCAAAAAATAACTTCAAAATGGTGTCGTTATCGGCCAACAAGAGTTACAGCGTGCGGGTAGAGGCAACCACAACCAAAGGCAAGGTTGTCAGCGACGACATACACTTTAGAACCACACCCAAAGTGGTAACGGTGGACGCCACCAAATTTGGAATCAAAGGCGATGGCAAAACCATCAATACCCGTTTTTTGCAGGAAGCGATAGATGGATGCCCCGAATATGGGGAGGTGTTCATCCCTGCCGGAGTCTATATCACGGGCGCTCTTTTTGTGAACAAAAGCAATATCTCAATCCGGTTGGCCAAGGGCGCCATCCTCAAGGCAAGCCACAATCCCGACCACTTTCCCATGGTCAAAACCAGATATGAGGGAAGGGCAAAGGAGGCCTATTCGAGCGTGCTGAACGTGGGAAAGATTGGAGAAGAGAGGTATCAAAATATAAAACTTTGTGGAGAAGGGGTTATTGACAATCAGGGCAGTGTTTTGGCCGATGTTCAGACCCAACTTAAAGGACGCATGGCCCGTTCCCACGGCTTGCCTGTCATCAACTGCGACAATGTGTTTATAGAGGGCTTGACGATTCAAAATCCCTGTACCTGGAATGTTCATCTTTTATATTGTAATGGAGTTACCACCAATAATGTAACACTCCTTTCAGACGGTATGGGTTTGTCCAACGCCGATGGATGGAATCCCGACTCTTCGAGTGACTGTTATTTAATCAATTCAATCCTTGAGACCCATGACGACCACATCTCACCCAAGTCGGGCAGCGACAAAGAGGGGAGGGAGGTCAATATCCCTTGCCGGAATATCTATATCAGCCATTGCCACCTCAAACACGGAGGCGGGCTTACCATTGGATGCGAAGTGTCCGGTGGGGTGGAACATGTATATTTTGAAGATATTACTATGGAAAATTGCGATCGTGGTATCCATGTTAAATCGCAAACCACACGTGGAGGATACATCAAAAACATCGTGTTCAGAGACATTACCATTGAGAGGGCCGGAAGTTGGGGGATATCGATCAATTCATGGTTTTGGGTGAAGAACCACATCTTCAATTCTAAAGGGCCGGAGGAGGTTACCGTTTTTGATTCGATCACGATTGAGAACCTGCACATCAAATATGCCGATGGCAATCCCATCCAAATCATAGGGATGAAAGAGCGTCCGATTACCAACGTGTTCTTGAAAAACATTGTGATTGAGGAGAGTAAATACAAAGTGCTCCTCAGAAACTGCAAGAATGTCTTTTTTGAAGATGTTTCGATAGGGGAGCGCCATTGGGTGAGGGACTATGCCGAAAATATTGTGGTTGACGCCAAAACCTCCAAAGAGAAACCGTTCAATTTCACCATCAAAATGGTTGATCCTGATGCTACGTATGCCACCAAGGCGCTCTATTCCAATCTAATCAGAATATCTAACGAAGGTCGCTATCTGTTCGGCGCTCAGGATGCCACCATTTCGGGCTGGGGGTGGCGCGACGATTCGGGACGATGCGATATAGAGGAGATTACGGGCAAACTTCCCGCTTTTTACAGTTGGGACTTTATGGACTTTACCCGTTACAACAGCGACAACAGCGCTTCCGAAAGGAGGGATCGAAAACAGACGGCGCTTGCCTTTTATGAAGGGGGCGTAAACTCCTACTGCTGGCACTACTGGAATCCGGTAACGCAGGGAAGTTTTTACGACACCCTTGTTCCGGTTGTTTCAAAAATTCTCCCCGGAGGTTCTCACCACGACGAATTTAAACGTCTGCTGCACGTCATTGCCGACTACAATAAGACGTTGGTGGGTAAAGATGGGGAGTGGATACCCATCATCTTTCGCCCTTGGCACGAATTTGACGGGAGTTGGTTCTGGTGGGGCGCCCGACATTGCACGCCCGAAGAGTTTAAAGCGTTGTATCGCTTTACCGTAACCTACCTTAGAGATGAACTTGGGGTACGAAATTTTATCTATGCCTTTTCGCCTGACTGCAAAGCGCTCACCATAGAGCAATATTTGGAACGCTACCCGGGCGATGAGTATGTGGACATTATTGCAATGGATAACTACAACGATTTCCGGTTCGGAAAGGAGAATCCACCCCGCGCTCATCTCAAATTCAAGATGATATCAGATTATGCCGCTCAAACCGGAAAGGTGGCGGCCATCACCGAAACGGGACAGCGAAACGTGGAGAACCACAATTGGTTTACCGAGTCGCTCCAAAGTTCCATTGAGGGCGTCAACCTGGCTTACGTGGCGATGTGGCGCAATGGGCCAACAAACTACTACATCCCAAACAAGGAGCAGGGAGGATACGAAGATTTCATGAAATTCATCTCCAACAAAAGGGTCATTCTGGGCACCCGAAAAGAGATGCAGGGTATGTATGATTTTTGGGATTAACTAAAAAACCGAATGAAATGAAAAAGTTATATTTTTTGATAGTGATATTATTGCCTGTTTTAGCTCAGGCGCAGATGCAAACCTACAACGTGAAGAGTTATGGCGCAACCGGTATCAAGAGCGTCAATGCCACGCAAGCCATTCAATCGGCGATTGACGCCGCTTCACAAGCGGGCGGGGGCACGGTCTATTTCCCTGCGGGCGAGTATCTTTCGGGGCAATTAAACCTAAGAGACAACATCACAATCTTCATTGACAATGGAGCCAAGGTGTGGGCCTCCGATCGGGACGCCGATTATCAGGACAAAGGCTATTTTGCCGACACTGCCAACGAGGGAATCCCCATGTTGTTCTATGGCAATAAGGTAAACAATGTGCGTTTTACCGGAGGAGGAACCATTGAAGGACAGCCGGAGTATCGCCAAGAGCCTTATCCATACAGTGAGTGGACCAAAGAGGATTGCGATGCGGCCATTGAAGCGGGTTTACCCCTCGTTTGTATCCGTTGGAAAAAGCGCATTTCTCATATCTATATGTATGATTGTAAGGATATAAGGATAGAAAATATTTCGTTACTCAACTCTTCGGCGTGGCCCTGTCACTTGCGTTTTTGCGAAAGAATTTTTATCAGCGGCGTTTATGTTTACAGCAAATTGGAAGTGGCGGCCAACACAGACGGTTTTGATATTGACGGTTGTACCGATATTGTGATCACCAACTGCATCATGGAGGTGGGTGATGATGGAATCTGTTTCAAGAGCACAAAGTGGGATGACGGTTATCGGAATTGTGAAAATGCCGCGGTTTCTAATTGTGTGATTCAGAGTTCATCCACAGCGCTAAAAATCGGTTCGGAGAGCCATGGGGAGATCAGAAACATCAAATTCACCAACTGTGTTGTGCGCAACAGCAACCGAGCCATCACCATATTTTGCAGAGACGGCAATTTGGTGAGCGACATCACCTATTCCAATATAGATGTGGAGTGTCGCCGTTATTCGGTGAGTTGGTGGGGAAGCGCCGAACTTTTCAGAATCATCACCACCCGGCGCCGTCCCGATACCCC
>Ga0123353_10001766_pt1 | contig 26518 bp, 34 predicted proteins | sample TergutLab28metaG_3_FD_92763 | JGI IMG/M metagenome (GOLD analysis project Ga0123353, IMG submission 92763) | Labiotermes labralis P3 segment gut microbial communities from Petit-Saut dam, French Guiana - Lab288 P3 | ecosystem: Host-associated > Arthropoda: Insects > Digestive system > Gut ...
CGCCCCAACATCACAAAGCATACGGATCAAAGGCCGGTTAGAAACCCCCAGCCCAACAACGGTAACCCGCTTCCCTTGCAAATTCTTCTGATATTCCAAATACTCCATAACGCATTACCCCCATACACTTAATATTCATCGCCATTTATAATATGCAACAACCCTCCGTGACACCCTTGACAGCATAGCCACTTTATGTTATAATTCCAACATAGAGAATGAAAAAATTTATCTGTTTTTTCATAGTGGCTTTTTGCGTTTTTTGCGCAGCTGCTGATGATATTACTTATGACATGCCCGATGTTACCGATCCATATGCATCCGCAGAGGCAGATGATTATTTATATTTAGAGCCCGAAGAAGAAACGCCGCCAGGAAGATTTACCTGTACCCAGCAAGTTTTTGCTAATGTTTTGACAGAAACCGAGAATGAGGTAGCCGAGCAAGATTCCGAGTTTCAAATTCAGGTCTGGATTTACAAAAACTTTCAAAATCCTGATATAGCAAAACAAGTTCTTGCCTGCCCCGACCCCAGGTGCGAGTTTGAATCAGAAGATACAGGTGTGGCCTGCCCCAGTGTTTCAGAGGTTGATGATACAGACGCGATAGCTTTTCCGCCGGTGATGTATCGCTTTCCAGGCGGTCGTGAAATTACGGTGAATTATGAAACTCAACCGAAGATACTGAAGCAACGGGTGCTGCTTGCGGGGAAACGCGCCCTACCCGATTCTAATCCATCCCCGCGTGTCGGTGATCCGAATGATCCTTCGGTTTGGACTAATACAGAACCTGCTTGGTATGGAATCTTGGTAGTGCAAGCAGGCAGCCTGGATCAATTTGTAGGTGATACAGATGATAAAAACAACATAGTCTCCCTCGATTATTTCGAAAGGAACTTTAATGAAATTTATCCCCGGAATCATAATACGACGACCGTCAGGAATCTGGGCGGTTTGATTACGACTCCGCAGTGCACCAGCGTTTCCGCATTTGCTGACAATAATGACATTGTGAATATAGCGGGAAAAAGAACCGTGGATCTGGAAGGTGACGATGATGACTATTATGTCGCGGGTGTGGCAAATCTTAATTGGATCAGCTGGGCGCAAGTTGCGCTGGATGTGGCCATCACTGTTGTAACCGTTGGGGGGGGCACTGCTATACTCGGCACGACCAAGGCTGCACGCGCCGCCAGCGCCGCAAAGAACTTGGCCGAAGTAATCAAAGTTGCGGAAACTGGCGAAAAGGTTGTGGAATTCACAAAGGTGACTCAAAGCATTGCCAAGTCTGAAAAATTATTAGAAGCGGTGAAAAATCCAAGCAAAATCATAAAAAGTATAGAAGATATTGAAAAATCTATAACAAAGCTTGATAAAGTAAAAGATGCTGAAAGGATACAAGAATTGACCAAGGAAGCAGATTCTTTGCGCAAGTTACAGACAGAAGCAAAAGCCACAGATGCGAAAAAAGTTGGCGACGAAATCGATGCCCTGAAAAAATCCGAAGCAGAATTGTCAAAGATTGATGATGTAAGAAAATATAAAGAGTATATCAGCACCTATGAAAAGCTGGAAGAATTTCGTCGCGGGTTGAAGGCCTGGAAACTGCCACAGCGGGGGAATGTAATTGCGCGATCGTTTCGTACGACCAAAGCGGCGTTAAGCGCTCTGCGTGCGGTAAACAAAGGCGAAAAGGTTATCAGTAAAGGCGCCAAGGTCGCCCGCGCCGGCATGAAATCCGGCAGAATCCGCGATTGGTTGTTCCAAAATACCCTGAAAAATGTGGGTCGTTTGGCACGGATGGAACGAACGATGGGAAAACTGTATGCCTTTGTTAAGATCGCCAAAACAACTTATGATTTTACCGAAACTTCGACCGGGGATTTCACCAGCAATATTCAATTCACTCCGTTGGGTTTGTTATCGGCAGATAATTTAAAAGGTCAGGAAAATGTGATCAATCATGGCATGTGGCTGCTGTGGTATGGCGATTCTCTGTCGCCGGCGGACGATGATGCGGCATACTTGCAAGCAATGGATTTCGCAAATAAATTCGCCATGGATATGAATGATGTCCAGGACGAGCTGTCGGGTTCCCGTCGCGCCGGCACTATGTGCGATGTGGATATTTATGTAGTTCGTCCGATTATTCGAAATCCCGACAGCGACGATGCGCAGTTATATTATCTGATTATGAATGATGTTCCTTGGACGGTAAGAACCGGTCAATAATTATCATTGTTTTTATTCTCGGAATTTTTTATAATTAAGGAAAGAGAGGTATTACGATGAAAAGATTTATACTCTGTGCTTTGTTCTCTGTGCTTTGCTTCGGCGCGGCCGATGCGTATGTTTTAAAATCGCAGAAAGACCTGGGCACGGGCGATGCGCGCAATCAGAATGTAATCGTGCAATGCACGACGGACGCCGGCAAAATGTCAAACCAGACATGCCACCTGCGCCGCCATGTAAAGTGCACTGTCGGCGCGTCGGGCAAGAAAAATTGCAATGGGTGGCAGTATTGGAAAGACTTGCGCGATCCATCCAGCAATTATCCTGATTGGCGCAAAGGCGCGGAAGCCTGTTGCCAAGCAAAAGGACTTCGATAAAAAAATCCGCCAATTGGCGGATTTTTAATATATGCGTCAAGTTCGTCAATTACTGCTTTATGTTTCTTGATATAATTATTCCATCATGAAATGTAGGTTATTTGCTTTGCTGTTTCTGGCGCCTGTCACTCTGCACGCCGCAACTGTGTACAAATTCGGCGCGGATATAATTATGGCATGCCGGGACGAACCTGATTTTGAAAGCTGCTGCCTTCGCAAAGCGTCTTTCACCGCCCCTGTCCCGAATGGAGTGAATAATAACGGCAAAATAACTTGCAACAATGGTTATCGGTTGAATGGAGAAAAGTGCGAGAAATTGTGTGAAAACAGTTATGAACTTATAGGGGCCGAATGCATAAAATGCTTTCCTAATAACACGGAGATTCAGCATACCTCCAAATTCAAAATCAATCTTTGCGAAATTGAAAAATGCAATGATGGTTATACTTTAATAGATGAACGCAAAGAAGGACCATATGGAAGATATTTTTGCATAATAGATTGTCCGCCAGGCGCAAGGCCAAATTCAGAATCTCCGAAAACGATGGAAGAAAAACAACAGTGGTTAACATCGGGGAATAGTACGTCTGTATGGATTGCAAAAAATACTCTAATCATGAAACCAGGAAGATCGCAGCAATGTTTTTGCGATGCTCAACGTCGCGAAGATGCCTTGGCTGACGACGCTACCAAAACATGCAAGGCAAGATAATTTACTGCACTTGGCCGCTGGATGGGTAAAAGGTTAATTGGATTTTCTGCCATCTGTCGAACTCGTTTTCTGGCAGCATAGAAAATGGCTGGCAATTTGAAATCGCTGTTCTGATTGTTTCAAAGATATATGCAAGCGCAGGATTTTCCGATGCGGCAGATTCTTGTTCCAGCCACATGCTTGCCACATACCCGCGCTGATTCATCGTTAGATGAGCAACCGCGCGAATGTCCTCTATCCCTGGATAATTTCTATCAAACACCCAGCAGCGTGTCATCGCCACGCGCAGCGCATCCACAACCGATACCGTCATAGTACGATTCAAGCTGGTCGTTTCACGATTCACGCGTACAATTGTTGGCGCTTTTGGCGCTTCGGGTTTTGGTTCTGCCTTTGGGGTTTCTGGAACGACCGCCGGCATTTCGAATTCTTTCATCGGTTCATCACCGATCGGTTCGGACTCTTTCTTCTCTTCCTTTTTTTCTTCTTTCACTTCTTCTTTTTTCGGCTTTTCCGGCACATCAGTATTAAACACCAAAGTTTCATCACCGGTGATTTTTACTTGGGTCAAATCAATTTCCATAATTTGAATCTGATCAGAGGCAACTATCCGGTCCATAGTATTGTTCAGTACCGCGAATGAAGTCACCAGCAGAGCAATAACAAGCAGATGCCCCGCAATGGAAAGCAAAGTATTTTCAGAAGAAAATGCTATTTGTGATTTCAATTGTCTAACTTTGTCCGCAATCCGACTTTCTGGAATCCTGCATCTTTAAGGCTGCCCATCATTGCCATTACTGCGCCATAAGAAGCGCCTTTATCACCATTAATCATGATGGTTAACTTTGGATTTTCGCCGCGCATTGCCACCAAGCGTTCCACGATTTCTTCACGGGTACGCTGTTCCTGGCCCACGAAATATCTACCCTGGGCATCAACGCCGACTTGAATCGCATGATCGTCGCCGCCTATGACGCTGCGCCCTGCCCGCGGCAGATCCAGGTCTATTCCACTGGTTAACATAGGTGCCGTAACAACAAACACCGCCAGCAACACCGTCATAACGTCGATCATCGGCGTCATGACTATCATAGAGTTCGAATCAACTGTCTTTCTGCGTCGGCTCATATTATTTGCCTTTCATTTCTTTTGCTTGGGTTTCCAGCTTGTTATACAAATCATCAGATTTCTTGGAAAAGAATTGATATGATATTGCCGCTGGTATCGCGACTATTAACCCCAGTGCTGTTTCGCCCAAAGCAATGGCGAGTCCCGGTGCGATGACCGCGAGCGATGTAGAGCTGGTCGCGCCGATCGCCGCAAATAATTCCATAATACCCCAGATGGTTCCGAACAATCCCACAAAAGGCGCAACCGCCGACGCCATGGACAAGAACCACAGGTTTTTATCATAAGGTTCTATTAACTTATCCGCGATGGTGTCCAGATTGTCGCCCACAGTGATTTTTGTCGGGCGGATTTTCTCTACATTCCAAAGACGGAATTTCCCAATGATAATCGTCCAAGAAATTATACTGCCCGCGATCAGCAGCAATGAAGTAATAAACACCACCGGATCCGTTGGTGAAAAAATATGTAGAAATGAAAAGTTGTTGGTCATAGTTTTTTCCTTTTTATTTTATTGCTTTAATGTATTCATCTGGTATGCGTTGCGGCTTTAAATCCATATTGACGGCCGCGACTTTGACAACCAGTATAGCATAAATCTCGCCATCTTTCACGAACTTTTGTTCGACGGTTAACGAAATGTTTCCGATATCTGTCGCAACAGTTTCAACAACAAAATCTTCGCCCAAACGTAATGGTTTCATATATTTTGCAGAAAGGCTGCGTACTATGAATCCGACTTCATGTTTTTCTGTGCCAAAGCTTTTCTGCCAGTTCATGCGCGCGCGTTCCGCGATTTCGATATACCTGGCATGGTAAACAACCCCACCTGCATCGGTATCGGCATAGGCGATGGTGAATGGGAATTTATGCATTTTCATTTTGTTTCCTTTATATTTCACTTTTACAGACTTCCCAAAGTTCCGGGAATTCTTTTTGCCCCATGTCTTGTTCTTTGAAATGACCATAATTTTCAAACTTGTGAACAATTATATTGGGAAACATTTTTATTAGTTTTTCCACGGATTCCAATATCCCAGGAATTTGGTCATCTGTTGAGTAAAATAGATCCACTCGTTTGAAGCGATCGAATATCTTTGGATCAAATTCCGTTTCAAAATCGAAGTAATCGTTCGGTATTATTTTATTCTCATTAAGATGTGGCGCCAATAGAACCAAATGTCGTGCCTTGATTTCCGGATGCATTGATAAATATCTGAACATAAATGTGGTACCGGCACTCCAACAAATTAAACGGGTATCTTCATCAATTTTGAAGTTTGAAAAAACTTCAAGATCGTCTTCGAATTTTTTATCCGGATCCCAACTATGCGGAAATAAGACATTCTGGCAATTCACATCTTCAAGATAGTATTTCTGCTGCAGCCAGCCAAGCCAATGCCAAGCGACAATCGGCATTGAATGCTCTGCAACGAACTCTTTGCTTTTGGCGATACCATGTAAAATTAGTGCTTTTTTCATTTTATATCTCTATTTCCTGCCCATTATAACACACTCCGGCGAATCCATATTCCGCGGCCAGTTTTTCGAGTTCTGCACGTTCGGTAAGCGGAATATGAACTAGCCAAGTCTTGGCCTTTATTTCCGGCGCAGCGCTATTCAATTTATCGAACGTAGTATGAGCTTGCGGAGTTTGTATATGTGTCGCTTCGTGAAAAATTATTTTTGCATTACGCGCATAATCCGTATCAAGAACGCTTTCATTCGTATCGCCGGAATATAAAATCGTATCTGCTATAAACAGCGCATCATTGTGTCCGTGTCCGGCGATGTGCTTTGTCTGAATCATCTTCGGGCTTATTGGATCGTCGGGTGGCAACGGAACATAATCTTCCAGTTGGCGAATGCCTGTTTCTTTAAATATTCCCGCTACATCATATCCGCCGATCATTAATATTTTATTGCGATACAGCTTTGTAAAAATTGCCAAGGTACAAAGACTGCCGGTATGATCTGGATGAGGATGAGATACCAAAACAACATCGATATCGCCCGTCATATCGCGTCGGAGAAGTTCCGGAAACACTGTAAATCCGCAGTCCACCAAAACTCCGCGATTTGAATCATCCCGAAAAAAGAACGATGTATTCATTCCGCCAAATGCGAAATCCGACCCAATTATTTGTATTTTCATATTGTTTATTCTTTGTTTAGATATTTTTCCAAGAGTTCAATTTTTTCTGGTTGTATTGAACAGGCAAAAGTTCCGATTAATTTCTTTATTTCCGATAATGATTCATATTGCAGGGCGGTTATTTCGGAAGGTTCCATTTTCATTTCAGATATTTTCCAATCACCGCGCGCGAAAAACAAATGCAAATGTTTTTCTTGGCCGGAATTTTTTGCCACACTGAAAAAATCACCCAAAAATATAAATTTTTCCAATGGGATGTCGATTCCTAATTCTTCTTTTGTTTCGCGTGCTATTGCAATCAATGGAGTTTCGCCGGGGTCAATTCCGCCACCTGCCCCGTTTCCCCATGTGTTGGGATTATTGTACTGATTGGGGCCGCGGAGTTGTAACAACAGCTCCCCTTGTTCATTCATAAGCCATACAGAAGAAGTTAGTTTCATTTTTCAATCCTTAAATTCTGAAAAGTCGTCCCAGCCTTTGGATATACACAGCAAAACCAAGTATCCTATCATATCCGACACATCATTCTTGCGCAAGTCGGCAGAATTCTTTATGCGAGATAATTTATCGTCAAGCCGTATAGCAATTGAACTTTCCGGATTCTGCTTGCTGAAAGTATTTACCGGCTGTAATGCAGAGTTGCCATACTGCTCGTTTTTATACACAAGCAATTCTTTCATAGCATCACAAACTTTCGCGATTTTATCTTGCATTTTCAATCCTTATTTTCTTTAGTCTTAAGTTTTCGATATACTCTGGCGTCATGTTTTCAGTAATTGGTTCAATCTCATGTTTGTTACGTTTCCAATATTCTGTCTTATTGCGAGTCTTTCTATAAAATTTGAATACTTTTTCTTTCTCGTCTTCTTTGAATTTTTTCACCACTTCGTGGCTTGCTATGAAACGAGTGCCAGGAAATTTGTATTCTATAAAATAACTAACAAGCCATATTGGATTTCCTTCAAATCCACGCGTCGTATCCTCGGAGCAATACATCGGTTTATGTGCGACTACGTAATTTTTTCTTGCGATAATAAACATATTATTTTTCCAGCCCCAAATGTTTATATCCTTGATCGGTCAGCATGCGGCCGCGCGGAGTGCGTTGAATAAATCCTTGTTGCATAAGATAAGGTTCTATCACATCCTCGATTGTATCCACCGGTTCCGACAGAATCGCGCTTAAGTTTTCAATTCCAACTGGGCCGCCGCCGTAATGTTTTACTATCGCATTCATATACTCGCGATCGATTTCATCAAGGCCTCGTTCATCTATATGCAACTGAAACAAAGTAGTTTTAATTGTGTCACTGGTAATTTCTTTCGACTTTGTTGCCGCTGCAAAATCACGTGCGCGTTTCAGCAATCTATTCGCGATACGCGGAGTGCCGCGGCTGCTGACTGCCAGCCTCTGTGCGCCAGGCAAATCGATTGGGATTCCCAAAATATTTGCGCTGCGTGAAATGATTTTCGCCAGGTCTTCTGAAGAATAAAAATTCAGACGCAGATCAATTCCGAATCGATCACGTAAAGGATTAGAAATCAATCCCGTCCTCGTTGTTGCGCCGACCAATGTAAATTGTGGCAGGTCTATGCGAACGCTTTTTGCACTTGGCCCCTCGCCCAACATAATATCCAATTTAAAATCTTCCATCGCGGAATAAAGTACTTCTTCAATAGATGTCGGCAGACGATGAATCTCATCAATAAACAAGACATCTTGGGGCTCCAGCGAAGTTAGAATCGCCGCCAGGTCGCCCTGCTTTGTCAGCATCGGCGCGGCGGTTGCACGAAAGTTCGTTCCCAGTTCGCCCGCGATAATATGCGCAAGCGTAGTTTTTCCCAGCCCGGGGGGGCCATAAAGCAGCACGTGATCCATTGCTTCGCCGCGTTGCTGTGCGCCGGCAATAAACACACCCAGGTTTTGCTTCAATGATTCCTGGCCTACGAAATCAGTCAGCCTTTTCGGGCGAATCGTTGCCGCCATCTCGTCAGGAATCGTCGGGTCAATAAAACGATCATTTGTATTTTGCATTATCGTCCTTATAATAACTTGTCGTCTTCATTTTCGCGGCCAACATAGGCTTTCGTATCATTATATAGCTGCTTTAATTCTGCCGGGGTTCCATATTTATCATTCGCGTCTTTTATCTTTATAGTTTCCAAATCTATCATTGCTTGCTTTTTCAAAATTTGTGTCAGATGAACCCCAAATGCATGCGCTTCTTCGTTTTCCAAAGCACCCTGCAGCATCAGGCCCCGATTTGGACGCGGCGACAAGAATGTAAAGTCCGAAACGGAACTATCTGGTGAGATTAACGTAAATCCGCTGACTTCCGGCCGACGCATCATTGCTTGTATTGCGTACCAGGCGCCGATATGATGTCCTGCTAGCCACAGCCGGTCGCTTTCTTCGTTTTGGTTCTGTATCCAATCGATAACAGTTGCGATGTCAGCCATATTATCGCTGGTCGTGCCCAGTGTTCCTTCGGAATCACCGACCCCGCGATAATTAAATCGCACCACGGAAAAGCCTATATCCATATAAGCCCGGAACAGAGCATATGAAACACGGTCATTCATATGGAATCCGGCATGCGGATTTCCGGAAAGTATTACAGCCAGCGGTGCCGCTTCGTTCGCTGATTTATGATATACTGCATGAATTTTACCGGCATCTCCGGAAATAATAACATCAACCATTGTGTTTGCTCCATTTTATATATCCTTTATACAATAAATGAATTCCAAATTTCAATAGTATTTTTTGCTTTGACAGGACTTGCGCAAATGTTCTATATTCCCTCTAAAAGATAAAGGCTTTTAATATGGCAAGAATGATTTATGCGCCAAAAAAGGCGAAAACTTTCGGGTTTATCAGATTTGCGGTTGCATTGATCGCGACTTTATTTCCTTATAAAGCATTTGCGTATGGTAATTTTCAGACGGTTTATACCGAAGTATCCGCGGATTCTTACTATGCCTATCCGAATGATCCGAACTTCATCCCTGAAAGCGAGTTCATGCAACGGGCGGATTCGCTGGACTATGATGCTAATATAGAGGCTGCTCGTACTATGTTAAGCGCCACTATGCCCGGCGTTATGTTTGCAGACCGTCCGACAGTGGTTTGTCGCGACTTTGGATGTACCAGGTTAAATGACCGTATAACGCGGACTTTCTTGTTCAACAGCCTTGCCAATATGTTCATGATGAATGCTCATTCGCGCTTGCACGTGTGCGAAGCGGACCCATTTTCGCGTATTTGTTTGCAATCCGGGATAACTTTCCCATCGCGCATAGGCATTGCTAATGCCTTGATAAAGATTCCGAATGCCACGATAACCCAGGTTAATATCTCTACAGGGCTGTCCAAGGCGACCATCGGGATCAATTATGACTTCTTGGTAAATGGTATCAGCGTTCAATGTGCGCCGACCTTGGTTGATATCATGGTGCCGGCGAATTCCCAGGCCACACTTGCGACGCGGGAATTTTCCTGTAATATGACCAGTGATGGGCTGACGAATGTGTCTTTGCTGATAAATGTCGATTATATAGACTTGGATTTTGGGATTATCGGCGGGTACTATTCACTGGGGCTGCAGGGGCCAACAATGGGCGGCGGCACAGGGTATGTCTTATTTAAGACAGAATTCACAAACCGAGGGATGAGAATGCAGGCCGCAACCGATATGCATGGCGTTGGCGCGGGCGACCCTGCGAATTTAACCATTCAACCGGGGGAATATGCCGTAGAGCCGGTAAGAAAATAAACCGGCGAAGCCGGTTTTTTTGAGTAAAAAATGAATAAAACTATTCTTATTATTGATGATGACGATATGTTGCGGACAAGTTTGGCAAAAGGCCTGCGCAGCAATGGATTTGACGCTGTGACAGCTGAATCTGCCGAGGCTGCTGGGGAAATACTAGAACGTATATCCGCAGATGCAATCGTTCTGGACAGGATGATGGGCGGTATGGATGGGCTGGGGTTTCTGAAGAAGCTGCGCGAGTCCGGCGACCGGACGCCTGTTATCATGCTTACGGCCTTGTCCGGCGCGGAAAATGCGATTGCAGGGCTTTCCTGTGGTGCGGATGATTATTTGGCAAAGCCTTTCCAGCTGCGGGAACTGGTTCTGCGTCTGCAAAATATGCTGAAAAGCGCGCATTCCGAAAGACAGGATTTGCCCCCTGGGCTTGCTTTTTCGGATAATGAGTTCTATATTAATGGAAAGATGCTTTCTCTTTCCGGCGGTGAAAAAAACTTCCTGCGAATTTTGACTTCACCGGTCGGGAATATCGCGCCGGCTGCGCCGATGGTTGCAAAAAGGCTGCGTGAAAAACTGGCATTACATTTGTCGGCGATAGATTTAATCACAGTTCGCGGCAAAGGATATAAATTGGTGAAAAAATAATGAAGTTGTTCCCAAGATCTTTTTTATGGCGCACGGTGTTGATGATAATGCTGCCGCTGATTGTGGCGCAAGTATTGATGGCGAACTTTTTCTTTGGAAATCATTGGAAGCGCGTGCATGCATCGATGGCGCGCAGCCTTTCCGGGGAAATAGTAACCATGCTGAACCTGATGGACGATAATCCTCCGGCGGTTGCAACCATGGCGCGCGACATAGGTATTAATGTATCGGTAAATGACCGGCTGAATCGCCCAAAGAAAGATGATAATAACTCACGGGAAACTGGGTTGTTGGCGCAGGATTTGAAATCAAAGATAAAATCCCCCGTAAATATTTATATAGATCGCGGAAACAGCCTGCTTTTTGTAGATATACCAAAGAACGGTCAAATTGTGACTTTCGCAACATCATTGCGTCGTGCGTATTCTACCAGTGCAGAGGTTTTTATAATTTGGCTGATAGGATCAGTTTTGGCTGTGGGGGTTTTGATCGCGCCTTTTATCATTCTTCATACTCGATCGATTCATAAAATTGCAAAAGCGGCGAACAAATTCGGGCGCGGATTGGACGAACCGAATTTCAAGCCTGCGGGCTCTCGCGAAATCCGCGAAGCAAGCCATGCGCTGATTATAATGAAAGAGCGGTTAAATCGTTATAATCGTACCAGGACTGATATGCTGAATGCGGTATCGCATGACTTAAAAGCGCCGCTTGCGCGTATGCGTTTGGCCGTTGAAACCGACAGCGCCGGCAAAGATATCCTTTTGCGCGACATTGATCGCATGGCGGAAATGGTTAATGGATACCTTGCGTTTGCGCGTGGCGAAATTCCGGAAATAGAGCAAGAAGTTTCCCTGCCCCCGATGTTGACGCGATTGGCGCGCGATGCAATTGGCAAAAAGAAACTGGAATTTGATTTTCCTGCGACGCCGGCAATATTTTATGCGCGTCCGACTGCATTAGCCAGTGCCTTTCAAAATATAATCGAAAATGCCGCTAGGTATTCAAAGAAAAAAGTCTTGATTACAGAGCGTGATAATGACGAGTTTGTAGAGATAACCATAGACGATGATGGCCATGGAATTCCAGAAGCCCAACGGTCAGAGGCTTTGCGCCCGTTTGTTCGCTTGGATGCTGCGCGTGGAAAAGATACAGGCGGAACAGGACTGGGGTTAAGCATCGCACAGACCGCGATCGAGAATCATGGCGGGCAATTATTGCTGGAAGATTCCCCATTGGGTGGATTACGCGTAAGGGTTCTTTTACCGATATAAGAAAAAAGCATGTTAAAAATCTCCGTAATCATTCCAATGTTTAATGCCGAAAAATATATCGGCGAATGCTTGGATTCAATTATCGGACAAACTTATTCGAATCTGGAAATCATAATTGTCGATGATGACAGCACGGATGATTCCGCCGCGATTGTTAGCAAATACGAAAATGTAAAATTCATCAAACAAGAACACCTGGGTATTTCGGTTGCGCGGAACGCTGGCCTTGATTCAGCGACGGGCGATCTGATTCATTTTGTTGATGCTGATGACAAGCTGGCGGATGCAGATTTTTATGAAAAGGTTATCGCGGGAATTGGCGACGCGGATATTGCTGTGGTTGGTATGATTGATGAAAAGCGCCCTGCTCGTCCTACGGTCGAATATAATAAATTAAAATTCTATAAGGACAAGCAAGCAAAGATAAATGCCAGTTTGGTTGCACGTAGACCGGCCGTTTGGCGCTTTATCTATCGCCATGAATTTTTGCGGGATACAGGATTGAGATTCGAACCTGGACGCATTACTTGCCAAGATGTGATGTTTACTGTTCCGGCAGTTTTTTACGCGCGGTCGATGGTAGCAATCCCGGGGGTATATTATTGGTATCGGCGCGCATTCGATGGCGCTATGCGTGATCCTGCGCGGGCGCGCGCAAGGGTAGAGAATAAAAAAATAGTCTGGGGTCGTGCGGCTCGCTTTGCCGTGGATAATAGATTTTTCTTGGGTTTCAGACGAAGCTTCTGGAAATGGATGAAATTAAAATTCTTCAAATAAAAATCCCGCATTCGCGGGATTTGTTTATTACCATTATTTTGTTTTTTGCAATCTTACCCCGCGGCCATAAGCAACCAAGCCTGTGGACAATAACAATGTTATAAATCCGGCGATAACAGCTTCTGTAATTTGTCCGTTCGATACGCAAGCCAATATCTGAACAATATTATAAATGGTTAATAAGACCCCTACACCTGTGAATGTATTATCAATTTTGTCTGTTTTAACTATCTTCATTTCGATGTCCTTTTATAAACATATTACTAAAAGGTTTTTAATTGTCAATATAATTCTTGACAAAATATAATATTATGTTAGTTTGTCTCCAAAAGAGGCATTCTTATGGCAGAACATAGTTGGTCTTGCAAGCGATGTGGCATTTGCTGCGAACCTGTGGTTTTTAGCAAAGAGCTGAAAGAAAAACTTGCGGCGATTTATCCCCAATTAAAATGGGAATTTATTGAGAAGATAGGCGGAATTTCCTGGTATTACGAAAAACAGTCCAGAAAACTGGGGAAATGTTGGTTTTGCAAGCCTGATGGGAATGGCGCCACGAAGTGCGAGATTTATGATATCCGCCCCCAAATTTGCCGGGCATATGGCGACAGCGAGCATATATTCCTGATATGCCCGAAGAATTCAAGATTCGATGAAGAACAGTTCAGAACCGAAGAGATTCTTCTTAATCTGGGTGATTCCGCTGCATGGGCAAGGCACGATAAAATGACCGAGAAGGTCATATTGGCACGATAAAATTAAGGGACGCAAATGCGTCCTTTTGTTTATTTTTCGCTGAATTCAGCATCTTTTGCTTCGCCCCCGCCTTCGCTTTGCTCTGGCGCGGCTTCGGTCGCTTGTTGAGCTTTATAGATTGCTTCGCCCAGTTTCATTGCGGCTTCGGTCAGCGCATCGGTTTTGGTTTTTAATGATTCCGCCGTCGCGCCCGCATTTTGCAGTTCTTTTTCAAGCCCTGTTTTTGCAACGTCAATTGCGGTTCTGGTGGGATCATCCACTTTGTCGCCATGTTCCTTCAGGGCTTTTTCAGCCGCAAAGACCGCGGTTTCAGCCGTGTTTTTCGCCTCTGCCATTTCGCGTTTTTTCTTGTCTGTTTCTGCATTTGCAGCAGCTTCTTCCATCATCTTTTTAATTTCTGCTTCGGACAGACCTCCGTCAGATTTAATGGAAATCATTTGTTCTTTGCCGGTGCCTTTGTCTTTCGCAGATACATGCACAATACCATTCGCGTCAATATCAAATGATACTTCAATCTGCGGCATTCCGCGCGGCGCGGGGGCAATGCCTTCCAGATTAAATTGACCCAGCAATTTATTATCGGACGCCATATCGCGTTCGCCTTGGAATACGCGGATGGTCACAGCGTTCTGGTTATCTTCGGCCGTCGAAAAGATTTGTGATTTCTTCGTAGGAATTGTCGTATTGCGATCTATTAATCTGGTAAACACTCCACCCAGGGTTTCAATTCCCAAAGACAATGGTGTCACGTCCAACAACAGAACGTCTTTCACGTCGCCTTTTAAAACACCACCTTGAATTGCCGCGCCCAATGCAACAACTTCGTCCGGGTTTACGCCCTTGTGCGGTTCGCGCCCGAAGAATTCTTTTACGACCTGGGCAACTTTTGGCATGCGGGTTTGACCGCCAACCAAGATAACCTCTGAAATTTGTGATTTATCAATTCCGGCATCCAGCAAGGCTTTGCGGCATGGTTCAATGGAACGATCTATTAAATCTTCTACCAAGGATTCTAATCTAGCACGGGAAAGTTGGATATTAAAATGTACAGGGCCTGACGCATTCGCGGTCAGATATGGCAAATTAATATCGGTAGTATTCTTGGAAGATAATTCAATCTTTGCTTTTTCCGCGGCTTCTTTTAAACGTTGCACGGCCAGCTTGTCGCCTGACAAGTCAATTCCACTTTCGCGTTTAAATTCATCGATAAGGTATTTCAACACGCGCGCGTCAAAGTCTGCGCCGCCCAGCAAAGTATCGCCGTTTGTGGATTTAACCTCGAAGACTCCATCGACTATTTCAAGAATGGAAATATCAAAGGTTCCGCCGCCAAGGTCGTAAACCGCGACGATCCCGTTTTTATTTTTATCAAGGCCATAAGCAAGTGCCGCAGCGGTCGGCTCGTTTACGATACGCAGGACATTCAAGCCTGCGATGCGGCCGGCATCTTTGGTTGCCTGGCGTTGGGAATCGTTAAAATAGGCAGGGACGGTAATAACTGCGTCTGTAATTTTCTCGCCCAAGTAAGATTCGGCATCCTTTTTCATTTTCCCCAGGATAATTGCGCTGATTTGCGATGGGGCATATTTTTTACCATCTATTTCGACCCAAGCGTCGCCATTGTCGCCCGCTACGATTTGATAAGGCACATGCTTTTGGATTTCTTTGACCTCTGGACTGTCAAAACGAAGCCCCATCAAGCGTTTGATTTCATAGACAGTGTTGCCGGGATTAGTAACCGCTTGGTTCTTTGCGGTGACCCCAACCAGCTGTTCTCCCCCGTTTGTGAATGCCACAACACTGGGCGTAGTGCGTTGACCTTCTGCATTTTCGATAATTTTCGGGTCGCTGCCGTCCATAAACGCCATCGCTGAATTGGTTGTCCCAAGGTCTATACCCAATACTTTTGCCATTTTTTAAAACTCCTTGTTTACATGCGCAAAAATATAGTTAAAAAAATCCCCCAGTCAAGGGGGATAGAATCATATTTTACGTTTTTTGATCCTTCGGAATATCTTTCGCCATCTGAAAAATGCCGTAAAGTCACTATAAAGATATTCAAATACCGCCACAAACATAAGATAAGAACCTGACATCCAAAACAACGCAATCCCCGCTGTATCGCTGGCGATAAAAGAAACCCAAGAATCTGTCTTTTTGCGCACCATTAAAATCATTCCGATAATTCCGGTGGCCATAACGAAATAATCCAGCGCGCCAATCGTGCCGCGCGCGGTCATTCCAAATACTGCGGCGGCCGCAACGGCCAGGACTATACCGGCTTGCCATATCGGATGCAAAAACGTCGGGCGCAGTAATTTATGGGTCTTTTTGTTTGGGCGCAGCCAAGAGTATATTCCAGTGGCATTTAGTATTAAATAAAACGCAGATAATATAAGTTGCCCCATTAGGTGTATTTGCAAGAAATAGAAAATAAATAAAACATTAGCAACAACCCCAAATAACATTCCGGATACTTTTTCGCGCTTTAGCAGGGCCCTGGCAAGTACCGCGCCAAAGACCGCGCTCAATTCCAGATAAGATACATGTCCGATATTAAAATTATGCAGCAAGACCGCCAGCAATAATATTATGCCTGGAAATGCAATCAAGTCCCAATTCTTGCGGAGAAAGTTCATTTTATTTCTCCTATATACATACCCATATCAACAGCAGCGGTCAGCAAAGGATGATCGCCAGGGACAAATGAATTAGATACCACCATACCGGGAATATTCGGATCGGGCGTTGCTTCGCCAGCTGCGAACATCTCGCTGATCGGTACCGTTTTGCATATTCCATCCCGCATGGATACCATAACATAAGTTTCATTATCTGCGATTGCATGCAATGCCGTGTCCGCCATTTGCGTTGCAAGTATGCGGTCTGTTGCCGTTGTATCCCCTGCCCTTTGAATATGCTCTGGGAATTCGGGGCGGTTTTGAATTTTTGCGCGCGTTAATTCGCGGCTGACCATATCTGCTGCGCGCCCGGAATGCCCGCGCATGCGGATTCCTTCGGCCACCAAGATTATTCCATATTCGCGCTCTTTCTCGCTTTCGATTTTTTTAATATGCTTTATCAAGGCTTCTGTTTTAAATTTTATTTCTGGAATTAAAATAGCATCCGCCCCGCAAGCAATTCCCGCATGCAAAGCCAAATGCCCCGTGTCGCGTCCCATCGTTTGAACCACAAACCAGCGGTGATGACTGCGCGCGGTCAACATCAATTGATCGCAGAAACAAGTCAGCTGCTGTACCGCCGTTGCAAATCCGATCGTAGTGTCTGTCATCGGAATATCCATGTCGACTGTTTTAGGAATCCCGATCAATTGAATATTTCTATAAACATCCTGGGTATGGTTCGCCAGAGACAAGGAGCCATTTCCCCCGATGATAATCAAGGCGTCTAGTTCTAACTCTTTAAGTGATTTTCCCATACGCGTTTTAAATTTATCGTACTGGTTTGATTTTATAGCAGTGCTGAAATTCAAAGCATGATGATGCCCGTTATATAGCAAGCTGCCGGCCAGGCGTGCATGCTCTATGGGTAAAGTTTTATAATCAAATTCCAGAAACCGCGGCGCATCGTCATTAGTCAGACCATCCGTGCCATCCAGTATGCCAACCATCTTCCATCCTCGTTGCAATCCCCCCGCAACAATCCGGTGTATGGTGGTGTTAAGGCCGCTGCAATCGCCGCCTGTTGTCATTATTCCTACTTTCTTCATTATGCGCCCCCATTTTTTGAAATTATACCACATTATACATTGACAAAGAAATTTATTTTGGCTAGGATTTACTTCAGAGGGCGGAGGGACAGAAGAACTTAATAGAAAACCGAGGGGAACTTCGCCATGTGGTTCAAAAAGAAAGAACGATTTGCCGATTTGGGCAAGACCAAAAAATCCACCAATACAATGATAGATGAAGCAGTAGCACGCCAAAACAGCTGGCTTGCGCGCCGCCGTGCTTGGGCGACCAAGTTTTTTGCGCATTTTAATCCATTCTTGAAGAAGCCGATGCCGCAGAAAAAGAAAGTTATGAAAAGCGAGCAACCACAGCCGCGTACCCGGATGAAATGTCGTCCGTTGTTAGCATATTGGTTCCCTATCCTTTGCGCATTGGCGGTTATTGCTATGCTGATTTATGTCTTTCTGGTTCCGCGTTGTTTTGTGCCGCGCGTGGCAGAACCAACAGTTCAACCCGTACAATTGGAGGTCTTGGCCGAAGACGCTGCGCCGACCTTTGATATGGTTCGCATTGAACCGGGTGGAAAAGTCGTGGTTGCCGGACGCTGGCTGCCTAATCAAGCAGTATCTATCAAAGTTAATAAGAAGATTGTTGCGACCGAACAGACCAATGATCGTGGCGAATTCGTCTATGCCCCGAATAAAAACTTCGAAGTGGGCAATTATGTTCTGCGCTTGGTAGGCGTTGATAAGAATATTGATTCTGTGGATGATGTATTTATCTATGTTTCCGCCAAAGGAAACGCGAATTCTATGTCTTTGCTGATGGCTAAAGACGGGTCGAAGTTCCTGCAAAAGCCAAAGCTGCAAAGCGGCGACCTGGCGGTCAGCAAAATCGATTACTTGGAAAATGGACGCATTGTTATCCAAGGTAATGCGATACCACGCACCCGCGTCACAATGTGGTTGGATGACCAAAAAGTCGGCATGGGGCATGTGTCTGATCATAATAATTTTGGGATCGGTGCGGATGTGGGCAAGCTGGAACCGGGACGCGAATATACTTTGCGCGTGCGGATGCATGATGGCAGCGGTCGCGCGGCCTCTACGGTAAAGCACAGGTTCGTGATGCCGGAAATGATTCCTGGGGATGAAACTTATTATACTGTCCGCCGCGATGATGCTTTGTGGATAATTTCCCGCAATTTCTTGGGTCGCGGGGTGCTGTATACGATGATAGTCGAAGCGAATGACATCAAGAACCCGGATTTGATCTATCCAAAGCAAAAACTGCGCATTCCAATCAAAAAATAAGAAAGACTAAAATGAAAGCGGAAAATCTGCGGAGCTTTTGCTCCAGGCTGTTAAGATACGAAGAAACGATCACCTTGAATGCCAGCGAACGTGGCGATCCAAAGGTCATAGTGATAAATTCTGAAAACAAAAAGAATCAGAATTGGGAGAAATTGCTTAATTTCGTGCCCTGGGACGAGTTCAATGAAAAGGTTTTGTGGCGGCTTAACGACCATCAGGAATTCTGCGTATGCGGAATTTGCGGAAAGCCGATAATAAACAAACGCAAAATATCAAAAGACCATATAGTTTGTAAATGCAACGGCGGTTCTTACAGGCTGTTCAATATCCAGCCAACCTGCATAGAATGCAATAATAATCGCAGCAATAAAAATCCTGGTAATGCATCGCCTTATTTGGGAAATAATCAAGGTCAGGTTATTGTCAGCCAGGCGCAGATTTTAAATCGCCAGCAAGGAAAGAAGAAAAAGGAAAAATATCGCCGTGTAGTGCGGTTCCTCGGGAATAATGCATTGGAAAAAACATTAAAAACCAAGGTATGCATTGCCAGATAATAAAAAAATCCATGCAAAACATGGATTTTTTATTTGCCCATGTTATAATATAACTTATGAAACATATTCCTGTTCTTTTGAATTCAGTATTGGAAACGCTGGATGATATTAACGAGAAAACAATTGTTGATGCGACTTTTGGCGCAGGCGGATATTCGCGCGCTTTTTTGGAACGCGGCGCGAATGTAATCGCATTTGATCGCGACCCATCGGTTATTCCAATTGCCGAGGCGATCGCCAAAGAATTTCCTGGCAAATTTCGATTTGTGAATGCGCCGTTTTCACGACTTTCGGATCTTGTAGAAACAGTAAATGCAATCGTTTTTGATTTTGGTGTATCGAGTATGCAAATCGATACCCCAGAACGAGGTTTTTCTTGGCGGTTTGATGCTCCATTGGATATGCGGATGGGAATGGGGGAATCCGCGGCAAAATTAATTGAAGATTTATCAGCAGCGGAACTTGCACAAGTCTTGCGGGATTATGGCGATGTGAAAAAAGCGATTCCTATTGCGCGTGCGATAAAAGAAACCCTGCCCCAGACTACATTTGCATTGCGTGATTTGATACATAATCCGAAAGATATCGCGCCCGTATTCCAAGCCTTGCGTATTGCGGTTAATGACGAGCTGGGTGAAATAGAGCGCGCCCTGAACGCAGTAACGGAATTGCTGGTAACAAATGGAATTTGCGCATGCGTGACTTTTCATTCTTTGGAAGACCGCTTGGTAAAAAATAAATTTCGTGAATGGACGGAAGTCAAAGGTGACCCCAGGTTGCCCGCGCCCAGTGTGACCCCAAAATTCAAATTATTAAAAACAATAAAACCATCAGAGGAAGAAATCGCAGCAAACCCTCGCGCGCGTTCCGCACATTTAAGGGCGGTAAGAAAGGCATAATAAAAAATCCGGCTTTCGCCGGATTTTTTTATTTCATACTGTTTTCTACTTTGCGATTAACTATCAAACCCCAGTAAGTTTTTTGATCGATTGCAAGCTGGACATAAAGCGTGGTCAACGATTCATAAACTTCATCGATTTCGGCTTGTCTGGCTTGTTCCAATTGTTCCCTGCGGGATGCATAACTTTGACGCTCTGTTTCAGTATTATAAGGATTGCGTTCGACTTCGGCTTGTAAAAGCTGAAGCGCTTTGGCGTATTTCTTTTCGATCGCGGTGATGCTTTTGGTCAAAGCCTGAATTTCTTGTTTTACTGACATATATGCCGGGCCGTTTACAGAATCCCTTTCGACTTCCCGTGCGCAGGTAAAGCAGTTGCTGGTCAAACTGTCGAATTTCATCTTGGCAGCTTCAAATTTTTGAAAAATTGCATCGGATTTGGACACAGCAGGTGCCGTGTTCTGTGGAGTTGAGTTTTGAGGCGTTGGCGCCACGGCTTGCTGCGCTTTTTTGCCTTTCTTTTTCTTTACTTTGAAAGTCTGGGAAGTATTATTAGTCCCATCGCTGGAAATAGTTTGGGCGTTCGCGGTCATTGCCATAAAGGCCATAAATCCAGTCAAAACCAAAGTAGCATAGTATTTATTTCTCATAATAAATCCTCTATTTTGTCAATAATATAACAGAATAATTAGTTTTGTCAAGTACTAAATGAATTTATAGCTATTGACGCAGTGCTCAAAAATCTGCTATTCTGCCCGCGAAAAGGAAGAATTATGAAGAAGTTTTTATCAATAACCATGCTTTGTGCCCTGTTTTCCGTAATCTGTCTGGGCGCTGCGCGGGCAGTTTGCCCTGTTTGTACGGTTGCGATCGGCGCCGGGCTTACTTGTCTGGAAATTTGGGGCGTAGACCTGGTTTTGGCCGGAATTTGGGCAGGGGCAATGACCTTGGTCATGGTATTCTGGACGGCAAAATGGCTGAACAAGCGCGGGGTTAAGAATGGGCTTTGGTATTTGTTAAGTATTATTGCTTGGTATGGCTTTTTGGCATGTGTTTACCTGCTGCCGGGATTCAGGTTCGGCGGACTGGGGAATACACTTTGGGGAATTGACAAGCTGCTGTTGGGTGTTGTCATAGGAACGGTTGTTTTATATGTTGCAGAAAGATGGAATGCAAAACTCCGGCGCGAAAACGGCGGAAAATCAAGATTCCCATTTCAAAGGGTTCTTATACCGTTCGGTGCGCTGACATTGGTAACAGCGGCGTTTGCGGCTGTTGTATACTGTTAAAAGGATGGATGTAATGCCAACAAAGAAAGAAAAAAAATTAACCCTGGAACAGCTGATTGAAAAGGCGGATGCGGCGAAAAAAGCAAATCCTCTGGATCTTTCTTCCGATCAGGATCTGTCCATTGCGCTGATGAATTTGGTGTCACTGGAAGAACATTTTTTCTTTTCCGGCGGCAAGACCGGAAAGCCGGGATTTTACGACATGATTAACATCGTTCGTGAAATGCGCAAGGACCTTATGCTGCGCATAGTTAAAAAAAGCACTGCGGAAAACGGCGAAGTTTGGTGCATTTCAAAGCATTTGCTGGCGGCATCCATGCGTTTGATGGAGGTTGGTACAAAGCAGTTAGGGCGTGGAAATACAAAAGATGCCCATGACTTATTCAACAAAGCCTATGATTTATATTCTCTATTCTGGGGAATAAACATGGATTTGATTGATTTAACGGGTGTGCAGAAAATTGATGGTGCCCTGCCCCATGGATTAGATATTTGGGTTGGTGAAGTTGCCGCCAGTGCAAACAAAAATGCAGATAAAAAAAGCAAACCGCGGGTCCCAGAGAACAAATCTTTGACTGGTCGCTTGGGCGCATGGGTAAAAAATGCTGTGAATTGCTGCCTAGAATAAAAATTTGATTTCCTTGCACCGTTTGTTAGAATCAAACTCATATGCGAGTGTAGTATAATGGTAGAACAAAAGCTTCCCAAGCTTTGGGCGAGGGTTCGATTCCCTTCACTCGCACCATAAATTAATTATAACGGCACGTCTAGCTTACGTTTGCTCATTTTTGCTCCGGGTCATGTACGTTTATGTACACTCCCCATCGCCAAAACTTTGCAATACGCGCTATCCGCACCATTCTAATTAATTTCTCGCGAATATCTTTTAAAAGAGTTTCAAAATGATAGATTATAATAAAATTGCAACGCAGGTTTTAGATACGGAAATTCAAGGTTTATCCGAACTGAAGGAAAAGCTGCTTTCTGACGATACTTTTGGGCGTGCTGTTGATTTATTATTGCGTCGTCGCGGTTCTATTGTTGTTACCGGTATGGGAAAATCTGGGCATATTGCAAAGAAAATCGCAACTACTATGTCATCGACCGGCAGCCGCGCTTTCTTTTTGCATCCTGGCGAAGCCAGCCACGGCGATATGTCCATAATTTCCCCGGATGAAGTTATTATCGCTATTTCAAACTCCGGGGAATCACGCGAATTATCCGATATAGTCGGCTATGCGAAACGTTTCAATGTTCCGCTGATTTCGATTACTCGTGCGGCAGATTCTTCCCTGGCGCGTGCGGCGGACGTATCCCTGGTCATGCCGGCGGTTCCGGAATGCTGTGTAATTGGCAAGGCGCCAACCACATCTATGGTTCAGACACTGGCCCTGGGCGATGTTCTGACGGTTATTTTGGAGCATGCGAATCAACTGACCCCAGATATGTACAAAAGCTGGCATCCAGGCGGAAAGCTAGGCGCATCCCTTGTCCGAGTGGCCGATTTAATGCACACCGGGAACGAGTTGCCGATTGTGTATGAAGATAATGACTTTGAAATGGCGATCATAGTGATGGGCCGGCCGGTGCGTTTTGGTTGTGTGGGCGTTGTTGATGATACTGGGAAATTTGTGGGGATTCTGACCGATGGGGATATTCGCCGGCAAGTTTGCAATGGGTTGGCGGGAAAGAAAATGCGCGAGGTTATGAAAGAAAACCCATTTACAGTCAAAGCAGACACTTTGGCGGCCGAGGCTTTGCGGCTATTGAACGAAAAGCAAATCCAGACTTTGTTTATTTTGGATGATTCGGGAAAGCCGGTCGGTATTATAAACTTCCATGATTTGTTAAAGTCAGGAATTGCTTGACTTTTGAGCTTTTGTGCGCAATAATTCCGGCAAGAAATAAAAATCCTTGGCCTGTGGGCCTGGGACACCGAACGGCGAGTGCTCGCTTTCGGTGGATTTTTATTGAAAAACAAACAAAAAAGGAAAAAAAAATGGCAGTAGTTATTCGTTTGGCGCGTCATGGCGCAAAAAAACGCCCTTATTATCACATTGTGGTTATGGATTCTCGTTCTGCGCGCGATTCCGGAAACGTTTTGGAAACAATTGGAAAATATAATCCTATGGTCGCAAAGGATCATGCAGACCGCATTAAACTGGATGCTGATAAGGCAAAGGCTTGGATGTCCAAAGGCGCGAAACCATCCGATCGCGTTTATAAATTCTTGGCGAACGCGGGAATTGTAGCCGCGAAGCCGCATCCCACGCAGACAAAGAAAGATAAGCCTTCTGAAAAGACTTTGATGAAGATCAAAGATAAAGAAACAAAATTGGCGAAGATTGCCGAAGCAAAAGCAGCTGCAAAAGCCGAAACAGAAAAACCTGCTGAAGTAGAAGCACCGGTGGAAACACCTGCAGAACAGCCAGCTGAAACCCCTGCAGAGGTTGCGGCTGAATAATTATCATGGCTGAATCAAATAAAATTCTTGTTGGGAAAATTGTTGGCGCGCAAGGTTTGCGCGGCGAAATTCGGGTGCATACTTATACCGAAAGTCCGGCGGATTTTCGTGATTTAAAGTTTGCCGATATCGATTTGCAATTCGTTCGTGCACTGCCGAATTCGCCAGTTATTATCGCAAAAGTTAATGGTGTAAATGATCGCAATGCGGCCGATAGCTTACGCGGAACAGAATTGTTCATTGGTCGTGATGCTCTGCCCGCTTTGCTGGACGGAGAATTTTATTATACGGATTTAATCGGTATGAAAGTTGGTGATAATAAAGTAGTCGATATTCATAATTTCGGTGCAGGTGATATTTTGGAATTGGAAAACGGAGAGATGATATCTTTTGCAGATGCGAAAGTGGATTTTGGGAAGAAAACGATAACTTTTAAGTGATAATGGATGTGACTGATGAGAAAGGCGTATATTCTGGAAACAGTATTTAACGGCTTTAAGAATGGTGAATTTTCATCCCATAACATCTTCGTGCCGGAAAGCTCAAGGTGTTTGAGTTCATGCAAACAATTTAGTACCTATTCCTTTATAAACGAGATAGGAGAATTCGATGATATGCAATTCAACGGAGTGCGGATAATACCGGATGTCGATTGTTCCAATATCCCTGGTAAAAAATGTTGTGCTGATAATAAGCTTATAAATTTGCAAATATCATCCGGCAAAGTTTATCAAAAGCCTTCACTTTTCGAGGATGTGCCAGCCGGGGTATTTGAAGAAAAGCGTCGTCATTTGAAAAAATATCTATATCCGATTTTTATTCCAAAAGATCCGGACGAACTTGCCAAATTGCTTAATAGATTTACAAATAAATTGAATCCGGATGGCCAGGCAGATGGGGAACATCAGTTCGAACTTTTAATAGAATATCTTGGAAAATTCCAAGCTTTTGTTAATTGGGATAAAAATAAAGGTGAAAATAACAAGTACAGCAAATTGCATTTTCATGCTTATAATGATCCGTCTTTTTGGGGCAAGCTTATTGTAGAACTCGGTTGCGATTTAAGTCATACAAGGTTCAAAAAAATGCGAAGTTATCGATATAGTGGTTTAGATGATAAAATACTGAATACGATCTTTTTTAAGTATAAGAGCGGCTGTGAAGTATTAGATTACGCGCAAACTTTCGGGTATTTTTCAGTTTTACGAGATAATAGATTTAATCGTAAGAAAATGACCCTGAACTTTCATACGATTTTTTCCAATACTGGCGCAAGCTTGCAACTGTTGAATATACTTCCGAAAGAAATGGAACGCAGAATTATTGAGAAATGTAGCCTATGCGAACACTGTAAAAGAAAATAAAATGCACTTTAACATACTGACAATTTTTCCAGAAATGTTTCCCGGCACATTGGGTGGCGGGGTTGTCGGACGCGCTTTGGAACGTGGTATTTGGTCTTATGACACTATTAATCTGCGCGATTTTGCGACTGATAATTATGGCAGTGTGGACGATACTCAATTCGGCGGAGGCGCGGGTATGGTAATGCGCGCTGATATCATTGCAAATGCGATTGATTCTGTTCTTAAAGGCAAAAAAAAGATTATATATTTTTCTCCGCGTGGAAAAGTTTTAGATCAGAAAATGGCGAGGGAAATGGCAAATATTTCCGACTTTGTCCTTATCTGCGGGCGTTATGAAGGCATCGATCAGCGCGTTATAGATGAATATGAAATAGAAGAGGTTTCTATCGGGGATTATATCCTTTCTGGCGGTGAAATTGCGGCACAGGTTTTTATTGACAGTTGCGTTCGCTTGTTGGATAATGTAGTGCATTCGGCGGAATCAACGGCGAATGAAAGTTTTGAAATCGGGGGGTTGGAATGGCCGTTATACACCCGCCCGTCGGCATGGCGTGGACGAAAAGTCCCAGAAGTCCTGCTGTCCGGTCATCACGGCAACATAGAAAGATGGCGGAAAGAGCAATCGGATGATATAACAAAGGAACGTCGTCCGGATTTAATAAAAATCGATTGATGCGGCATATCAGTTTGCGTTTAATTTCGGTCGTGTATTTTAATATACATTTCCCTTCTATTAAACACTTTGCGTTATCCAACATCTGAATCGATTTTACAAAAAAGGTAAAAAAATGACAAACTTGATTAAAAAAATAGAAAAACAACAGATTGAAAAATTGACTGCGGGCAAAAAAATTCCGGATTTCAAGGCCGGTGATACTGTCCGCGTCGGTGTGAAGATTAAAGACGGTGACAAATTCCGCACCCAGGCGTTCGAAGGCGTAGTCATAGAATGCAGCGGCAGCGGCGCAAACTCTGCGTTCACCGTTCGCAAAGATTCTTATGGTGTCGGTGTGGAACGAAAATTCCCGTTGTATTCTCCATCGATAGAATATATTGAAAAAGTCCGTATCGGCAAAGTGCGCCGCGCAAAATTATTCTTCCTGCGCGCTCTGTCCG